>Ga0256405_10007544_pt1 | contig 16270 bp, 11 predicted proteins | sample RumenRJG_02DNA_FD_189096 | JGI IMG/M metagenome (GOLD analysis project Ga0256405, IMG submission 189096) | Bovine rumen microbial communities from Lethbridge, Alberta, Canada - RJG_02 | ecosystem: Host-associated > Mammals > Digestive system > Stomach > Rumen | place: Canada: Alberta...
CTCAAAGATCAAGTGCTTCCGTACACAAGTGAAAGGCGTTAGCGACATACCGTTCTTCATGTATCGTCTGTCGGCAGTTTTGGGTTAGCATGGCGCCCGCTCGTCCACAGGGTTTGTCGGGTGCGCCCTTAATGCTGGAAATAACGAATAAGTCGTTGGTATAGGCGCTGATCTTCAGTCGCTCAAGGAAAGAGTTTTTCACGAAACTACAATTACGGAAGTCGTAGTAAACTGTGATACTCGACATGGTAAACAAGTTGTAATCCTGTACGAAACGTGAGGTAGGATAAGTAGTAGTCAAATCGGTGATAGCCTTATAGAGTGCCATGTCACCGGGTTTCTGCCAACGGTCGGTCATCACACGCTTATCTACATTGTACTGCAGAGAAGCATTCTCCACCTTGTCAACAAGTGTCTGGTTGTACATCTGTCCTCCCCAACGGTAGTTCATAGAGATGTTCCAGCCCCAACCATTGATTTCACCGTTGATACCAAAGAGTCCGTTCCATTTGGGTTGTGTATCGCCACATACCACCTGGTCGTTCACATTGTACTCATAAGTTACGGTACCGTCACGCTTCACGTAAATCTCCTTACCGTTCTGTGGATCGATGCCTAATGACTTGACTGCCCATATAGCATTCATAGAACAACCCTCATAGTATTTTACCTGAGGAGCTGTAATGGCATTCTCCATAGCATTGGCATTCTGAGCATCATTCCATGCACGCAGAGAGTTAGAGATTTTCTTCAACGTGTTCTTGTTGTGGGCAGCACTTACGAAGACATTCACATAGTCACGACCACCATCGTAAACACGATAGTTCAGGTAAGCCTCAATACCTTTATTCTCAGTCTCACCTAAGTTGGCTACATAAGTACTAAAACCCGTTGTATAAGGAACGGTCACATTGGTAACCATACCCTTTGTTTGTGCGATATAATAGTCGAAACGACCGGTCAAGCGATTCTTGAACAATGCGAAGTCGATACCTATATTGGTATCATATTTCTCTTGCCACTTCAGTGTCTCATTGGCCAGTCGCTGCAGATAAGAACCGATACCGCCATTGAAAGTGCGGTTGCTATAATAAACGAATGTAGGCATAGCATCGTAACTGGAGAAGCCCTGACTACCCGTATAGCCATAAGAAGCACGAAGTTTCAAACGGTTGATAACCTGATTGTCTTTCAAGAAAGCCTCATTATGTATGTTCCAACCGGCACCGACAGACCAGAACGAACCCCAACGGTTATCTTTACCAGCCTCAGAAGAACCCATCAGACGGTAGTTGGCATCGAAAAGATAACGTTCAGCGAAAGAGTAGTTCAGTGAGAGCAGTCCTCCACAGTTGCGTGAGATACCCTCTGTACCTGTCGGCTTACTATCCTTGGCATACTGCACAGCAAACTTGATATCGTCCATGAAGTCATTGGGGAATCCTTCTGCCAACACCGTAGTATTGTTATATTTGTTATCTGCCATACTCACCTGTCCGTTGATAAATACCAGGTGATCATTCCATTGTTTTGACCACTGTAGACCGAGGTCAGCACTGATATCGGTATTGTTACCGTTCAACTGTGAGTATGATCCCTTACGCAGTACATCTGTCGTACTGATAAAACTGGTATGGTTGGCCGGTTTAAAGACATCAGCGGTTGAGTGTTTGTTGATAATACCGAAACGACCAGTCAACTTCAACTGTTCATTGATGAACCACTCCAGATAGAAATCATTGGTAATAGTGGTATATCCCGTATTATCAAAAGTATTCAGTGTGGTATTATACAAGGGGTTATAATAGTCATTCGACTTTTTGTCATTACCTGTATAAGTGTAGCTTTGTACATAGTTTCCATATTCGTCATACAGACGGCTATATGGATTCATCTGATAATACTCTCTGAAAGAGCCATAAGGTGAATTATGACTTTTATTATAGTCTATGGTCAACTTGTCACGGAACTGGAAGTTCTTGATACGATAAGCCAGAGTGATACCACCAGACAATGTATTACGATCAGACTCTTTGATAGCACCGCCTATTCTGTTAAAAGAAAGGTTAATACCATACTGCATGGCTTTGTCACCACCTTCGAGATACAGACTGTGCTTATGACCGAAGCCGTTACGGACAGGCTGTGCCAACCAGTCGGTCTCTACCCCGGCCAATACCTCACGCAATTTACTGGTATAAGCCTGGTCTAATGTAACCTGTGCTTGTGCATTGTCACTGGTAAATAATCCGGCCATGCGCTCCACCTCGAGTTTCTCGGCTGCATTCGTCAGGTTGTAACTGGACAGGTCTGGAACTTCCAGACTCATACTACCTGTATAGGTAACACGCATACGACCGCTCTCAGGACGCTTGGTCTCGATGACGATCACACCATTAGCAGCCTTCGAACCGTAGATTGCCTTGGCAGTAGCATCCTTCAAGGTAGTGACACTTTCCACCTGATTCATATCCAAGTCGAGAATCTTGGTCAACTCTGTCTCAAAACCGTCGAGGATAAAGAGTGGTTGGTTGGCACTGGAGGCATATTCACCCTGTACACTGGCGATAGTAGAACCACCACGCATCTGGAAATCTGGCAGTGCATTAGGGTTACTACCAGCACCCAAGTTCTCTATCTGCATGAAAGAAGGGTCGATGTTCTTCAGTGACTGCAATACGTTGGTGTTACCTACCCTTTTCAACTCCTCGCCTTTAACAGTAGTTACAGCACCGGTATAGGTGTTGGCCTTACGCTCGAAAGCACCGGTAACAACCACTTCATCAATAGCATTCGACTCCTGTTTGAGTTGTACCTCGTAACTGTTGGCACTTGTGAGGTTCACTACCTTAGGAATAAAACCGATGTAAGAAACCTCCACCTGACGGACATCACGACTGAGTGTCAGCTTGAAATGACCGTTCATATCCGTGATGGCGATAAAGGTCTCACGCTCTCCCTTCTGCTGCACGTTGGTAACCGTAGCACCGGGAAGGGGTTCACCCAGATCATCCGTCACAATACCGGTAATGTCACGGTTACCCGTCTGACGAGGATTTCTCTGCAAGGTGACAGTTACCAGCTTCCCGTCTTTCTTGTAGTCCAACGGCTTGTTCTTCAGCAGATACTGCATAGCCTCGTCGAAAGATACGTTAGTCACTTGTCCATCCACGCGATACTGCTGAATATCCTCGTAGGTGAACATGATTTTGTTACCTGAAGCCTTCTCCAGCCGTTGCAGGGCCGAAGACAATGCTTCGTTACTAAACTTCATTGTAATACCTTGACTGTTCTGCGCCATGGCTGTAAACGCAACGACGGTCGCAAACAAGATCAAAAGTAACACTCTCTTCTTTTTTACCATATATAACTATGTATTTTAAGATTGTTAGGTATATAAATTCTACGGATGTTTATTACAAAAGGGTACACTAATAATGACAAATAACAACCATATTACAAAAAAAGTTATTATTTCTGACAAAAAATTTTGTGTACAATGAATTATTTGTAACTTTGTAGCAAATAGAGAGAGATGGAGATAAAAGAGTTTGACCAGATCTTCAGGCAATATTACCAAGAACTGTACTTCTTTGCCATGCAGTTGCTCCACGACCCGGAAGATAGTAAGGACGTGGTAAGCGATGCTTTTGAGGAAGTATGGTCTCATTTCTCGTCGGTCAAGAAAGAAACCGTCAGATATTTTCTCTATCGCATCATAAGAAACCGGTGCATCGATATCCTTCGACACCGAAGAATACAGATACAACATGCAGAACTCATGCTACAGGTTACCAAACCCTATGATGAGAGTATGGACACCCTTGAATGGCAGGAACGGGAGGCTTGCGTAAAAGAAATCTTAGATGCCCTTAAGCCCCCTACCCGTGACATCTTCATTGCCTGCTATGTGGATCACAAGAAATATGCGGAAGTAGCAACGTTGATGGCTATCAGCATCGACACCGTAAAGAAACACATCAAGAAAGCCCTGCGGTTTATACGTGAGAAAAGACAACAATATGAAGAAAGATAAGCATCATCGTACCCGATAATAACTATCAAACGTTTATTTAAAAAAGGATTGTTTATATCTTCAATAAGAATGAATACCGATAAGATCATAGATATCATGGAACCTGATGCACAACTGACCGAAGAACAGTTGCAGCAGATACAGCAGGACGCAGCCCTTCGTGAGGGTTGTGAGGATCTGTTTATGGCTGCACATCAGATGAGCATCATGGAAAACAAAGAGGCACCTGACACAGAAGAAGAACTCAGAGAACTCCACAAGCGTATAGGTATTGAGGATAGTACAGATAGGAACGAAGGCCAAAGACATTACTTGAAGACTACCACGATAGTGAAGTATCTGTTGGCTGCCGCCGCTATTTTCATTGGTGCCATACTCATTTTGAAAAAGGAAAAGCCGGCAGAGGGTATCATACTTGCTGAGGATACCTCCCGACAAGAGATACGCATCGAGACAAAAGATGGAAAATCCATACCCGTCACCACTGTCTTGGCTGATAACCAATCAGACAAGAGACTGGTCATGCATGAGACAGACGAATCGGAGACCTATACCGTCAGCGTACCCTACGGACAGTCTTTAGAGATAACCCTCTCAGACAGTTCGAAAGTTTTCCTGCATCCGGGAAGCAAGCTCGTTTATCCCAGCAGGTTCGACAAAGACAGTCGTGAGGTACTTCTCAAGGGAGAGGCTTACTTTATTGTTGCCAAGAACAAGGAGAAACCATTCATCGTTCGCACAGAGCGCTCACAGACAATCGTTTACGGAACAGAGTTCAACGTAAGGTCTTATAACCAGAGTAATGAGACGGTAACACTGATAAAAGGTAGTGTCGGTGTCAGGTCGAAAGAAGACCGCCACCCTATTCAGATTGTTCCCGGTCAGCAGGCAGCCTTCTGTAATGATGGTGTCATCCGCCTGTCACAGGTTAACATCGAACCATACACCTCCTGGCGCGACGGTTATTTCTATTATGACAATGAGGAGTTGCAGGATATCCTTATCAACTTAGGCAAATACTACAATATGAGTATTGAGTGCCATTATCCGGAACTGCTGAAATATCACATGCGGTTCATCATCCCGCGTAACAAGGATATTCACTACGTCATAGAAATGATCAACCGTATGGACAAGGTTCATGCATCAATACAGGGAAATACGATATTGGTGAATCCGTAAAGAAAAAGTTATTGGAAAACAAAGAATGCAACCTTGCGGGCTGCATTCTTTTATTTTGTATGGATTGTAATTACTGGAACAGACTGTCGAGGAGTGTGTAGAAAGCAGGATCCTCACCTACGATGGTCTTCACGATCTTGCCATCCGGACCAACGATAATCTTGGTTGGGAAGCCATTCACACCATAGTCGGCCAGAACTTTGCTGTCGCGTGTGTTGTAAACATGCAACCAAGGCAGCTCGTTCTTCTTCACAGCGTCCTTCCACTTCTGCTCTGAATCGTTGCAGTCGATACCCAGGATCTCAAACTTTCCCTTGTACTTCTCATAATACTTCTTCATCTCTGGGAATCCCTTGATACACCAGCCGCACCAGCTGCCCCAGAAGTCGAGGATAACATACTTGCCACGCAGACTTGACAGAGAGAGTGGTTTGCCATTGATATCATTCAGTGTGAAGTCGGGAGCAACGACACCGGCAGCCTGCTTCTTGGCAGACTCAGCCTCAGCCTTTGCCTGGGCCTCTACCTGATCGATAATATTCTGGTAGTAAGCCTTCATACGACCATTCTTCACATTGTCGCCTAACAGGGCAGCCACTTCCTTCATCTTATCCAGACCATCCTGAGCAAACTGAGGAACGAGCGTGGCAGATGCCTCATAGTTAGGATGAGCCTTCACAAAGTCGATTATCGCCTTGTTGGCTTTCTCCTGCAAGGCTGGCATACCCTCCTGATACTCCTTCATGATCTGATCCTGAGATTCACCCTTCTGCATGCGCTCCATCAACTTCTTCTGGAACTCATTAGCCTCCTTCTGGGCATTCTCCAGCATCATGTCAACCTCATGATATTCCTTGTAGAACTTTGATCCATTGATATCATAACGATCTTTTACATCACCAACCAGTTCCATGGTCTCACCGGGAACACCGATCAACTGCATCTGAACACTGTTAGCACCACGCTGACCGCGCATCAGATCCGGAGATACCACGATAATATCAGTAACTTCTGTAAGAGGGAAATCAAACTCAAACTTACCATCGTTAACAATCACGGTCTTGGGAGTGTTCATCGTAGAACGAGTCAAAACCATCAAGGTGTCACCCACATTCTTCAGGTTACCCTTAACATGCAGGTTACCGTCATTGGCACAGCCTATCATTGCGACAGCAAGCATAGCCATTGATAATACAATTTTCTTCATGTGTACTTTTTATAAATTAGTAATTATTTTAAGTTAACTAAACGTAAGACGTTTATAAGGGGAAAAGAGTTAAATCATGCCCCTACTTTTAGGATAAATTAGGGATTGGTGATATTTTTTTTAGCATCTTATCATTTCCTCCGTGATACTACCTTTTAAATGGCACAGATTTTGTATATCAATAAGCGAGCAGTTTTTTAACGGCCCTCAATAGAACAAATAAAGATTAAAATACAAGAATATGCAAAAAGGAAACATCGGGGTTACAACTGAGAACATCTTCCCCGTCATCAAAAAGTTTCTCTATAGTGATCATGAGATTTTCTTACGTGAGATGGTCAGCAACGCAGTTGATGCTACACAGAAGATCAAGACCCTAGCTGAGCGCGGCGATTTCAAAGGTGAACTGGGCGACCTGACCGTTCGTGTATCACTGGATAAAGAGAAAGGAACACTTACCATCAGCGACCGTGGTATCGGTATGACAGCTGAGGAGATCGATAAGTATATCAACCAGATCGCCTTCTCTGGTGTGAATGACTTCTTGGAGAAATACAAGGACAACGCCAATGCGATCATCGGTCATTTCGGACTCGGTTTCTACTCTTCTTTCATGGTCAGCAAGAAGGTGGAGATTATCACCAAGAGTTATCAGGAGGGTGCTGCTGCCGTGAAATGGAGCTGCAACGGATCACCGGAGTTTACGATCGAGGAAACAGAGAAAGCCGACCGCGGATCTGATATCGTATTGTATATCGACGACGACTGCAAAGAATACCTGGAGAAAGACGAGATCAGTAAACTGCTGAACAAATACTGTAAGTTCATGCCTGTGCCAGTGGCCTTCGGTAAGAAGACCGAGTGGAAAGACGGCAAACAGCAGGAGACAGAGGAAGATAATATCATCAACGACGCAGAACCGCTGTGGACCAAGCAGCCCAGCACGCTGAAGGATGAGGACTATAAGAAGTTCTACCACACCCTCTACCCCATGCAGGATGATCCGATGTTCTGGATTCACCTGAATGTGGATTATCCGTTCAACCTCACCGGTATACTCTATTTCCCACGTATCAAGAGTAATCTCGATCTGCAACGTAACAAGATACAACTGTTCTGCAACCAGGTATTCGTCACTGATCAGGTAGAGGGTATCGTACCTGAGTTCCTGACCCTGTTGCATGGTGTCATTGACTCACCCGATATCCCGCTGAACGTTTCCCGTTCTTATCTGCAGAGCGACCGTGACGTGAAGAAGATCTCTACCTATATCACCAAGAAGGTGGCCGACCGACTGAACTCACTCTTCAAGGATGACCGAAAGGACTATGAGGAGAAGTGGGATGACCTGAAACTGTTTATCTACTACGGTATGCTCTCACAGGAGGATTTCTACGACAGAGCCAAGGACTTTGCACTGCTGAAGGATGTAGAGGGTAAGTACTTCACCTATGAGGAGTATAAGACACTCATCACTACCGAGCAGACAGATAAAGACGGTAACCTGGTTTATCTCTATGCCACCAACAAAGAAGAGCAGTATAGCTATATCGAGGCAGCCAAGGCTAAGGGCTACAGCGTGCTGATGATGGACGGTCAACTGGACGTTCCCGTTATCTCACTGTTGGAGCAGAAATTCGAGAAGTCACGTTTTACCCGTGTTGACTCAGACATCATCGACCGTCTGATCGTGAAAGAAGATGCACCGAAGAATGAGTTAGACGCTGAGACATCTGACAAATTGTCACAGACCTTCCGCTCACAACTGCCGAAGTTGGAGAAGGCTGAGTTCTATGTAGAGGTACAGTCGTTGGGTGAGCAAGCACAGCCTGTTGTCATCACACAGAGTGAGTACATGCGCCGTATGAAGGATATCAGTCGTTTCCAACCCGGCATGGCCTTCTACGGACAGATGCCCGACAGCTATAGCTTTGTACTGAACAGCGATCATCCACTGATCAAGAAGGTTATGGAACAACAAGATCAGACCATTGGTGAGTCACTCCAGCCGATCCTCAATGAGATCAAGGGACAGGAGGCACGTATGGCAGCCCTGCGTCAGATACAGGACAAGAAGAAGCCCGAGGAGATTACTCAGGAGGAAAAGGATGAGGTGAGCAACACCCAGAATGCTATCAACGAGCAGCAGGAGAAGAAGAACCAGGTAATTGCCGATGCCGCTAAAGACAATAAGGTAGTACATCAGCTTATTGACCTTGCTCTCTTACAGAACGGCATGCTCAAGGGCGCCGCTCTCGACCAGTTCGTAAAGCGTTCTATAGAACTGATTTGATTTAATTAGTGCTTATGCAACCCTTCAAAGGTTGACAGTATAAGTACAAACATGGATCATCTTTCAGCAATTCTCTCGAGAATTGAAGAGAAATAATACTTAAACACCAAGTAAATAGTACGTATTTCCTTCAAATTCTCGAGAGAATTTGTGTTTAGTAATAGCCAATAATTCTTCGGATAATCATTCTTCGGATATCGTTGAATAGGTATACTAATAAGAATAGCCCCTTTCTGAGGGGCTATTCTTATTATATATCAACAAGCTATAAGATCTTAGAGAATGCTCTTTACAGTCTCGAGCATGCCCTTTGCCTGAATATCATTGAGGAAGCCCTCAACCATATCTGTCAGACCAGGAATCTCGTTCAGGTCACCGTGCTCACCCCAGATCAGATCCTTAGCAGCAAGCACACCCTCAGCTACCTTACGGGTATCACCGGTAGCCCAAAGGTCAGTCAGCAACTGCATGATCTTTGCATCGTCATTCGGAGTGATAGGAGCACCGTCAGCACGTGTACCACCCTTATAGTAGGTAATGATAGCAGCCAGACCGAGTACCAAGCCCTTAGGCAGTTCACCCTTGCGCTCCAGATATGTCTTCAGTCCTGGCAGGTCACGTGTCTGATATTTCGGGAATGAGTTCAGCATGATGCTGGTTACCTGATGGTCAACATACGGGTTGTTGAAACGCTCCAGTACGTCGGCAGCAAACTGCTGCAGTTCGTCCATCGGGAGATTCAGGGTCTGCATCAGCTCCTCAAACTGTACTTTATGGATATACTTACCGATCACCTCGTGGTTGCAAGCGTCGCGTACGATATCCACGCCACTCAGATAAGCTACAGGACTCAATACGGTGTGCGGACCATTCAGCAAGGTCACCTTACGCTCGTGGTAAGGTTTCTCACTCTCAGCGATGAGCACGTGCAAGCCAGCCTTCTCTGCCGGGAACTCTGCGCGCAGATCCTCGATAGACATATTAGTAGGTTTCTCGATTACCCAGAGGTGGAAGATCTCTGCCTGTACAACGAGGTTGTCCGCATAAGAAATCTTCTGCTGGATGTCAGCAATCTCCTTACGTGGGAATCCGGGAACGATACGGTCTACCAATGTAGCGCATACATAGTTGTACTTCTCTACCCACTCCTTGAATCCTTCGTAGTCTGCACCGAAATCATCCTTCCACAACTCGATGTACTTACCGATGCACTCCTTCAGATGATGACCGTTCAGGAAGATCAACTCACAAGGCATGATGATCAAGCCCTTCTTAGGATCACCCTGGAAAGTGGTGTAACGACGATACAGCAACTGCACGAGCTTGCCGGGATAAGAGCTGGCAGGAGCATCGCTCAACTTACAAGCGGGATCAAAGGCGATACCAGCCTCTGTAGTGTTAGAGATCACGAAACGAATCTCTGGCTGATCTGCCAATGCCATGAAAGCAGCGTTCTGGCTGTAGGGGTTCAATGCACGGCTGATCACGTCGATACGTGTCAGTGAGTTAACGGCCTCACCGTTCATTCTACCCTGCAGGTTCACATGATACAGACAGTCCTGACCATTCAACCAGTCAACCATACCCTTCTCGATAGGCTGAACAACAACCACTGAACCGTTGAAGTCGGTCTTCTGATCCATGTTATAGATAATCCAGTCAACGAAAGCTCTGAGGAAGTTACCTTCACCAAACTGAATGATTTTCTCTGGCATCACACTCTTAGGTGCTGTCCTTTTGTTTAAAGCTTGTAATTTTTTCATGTTTTAATATATTATGTAGTTTTGATTTATATATTCACTTCATAGATTATTGAGTGTTGCAAAATTACTAAAAAATATCCAAAGAAAACACGATAGAAAGATAAAAGATACGCAAAGGTTTACGTTTACTACTCTCCGCTGGCTTTCTCTTCAACTCATTGCAACATCTCCTTCACCTTATCTATATGACCGTCACAAGGAGCAGGCTCAATGCCTAACAGATGACAGATCAACGGGTAGACATTAACATTTTCAAAACGAGGGTACTCTCCATGTCGGAAAGCCGGACCTATTGCCCGGAACAACGCATGCATCTCGTATAGGTAATTGTCGTAGCCATGACCACCGGGTGTCTTCTCCTGCTTTGTCACCAGTTGCCAACCGATATCCTCCAAAACGATGACATCCCCCACCCTCGGGTTATTGCCATAGTGGAAATGCGCCGGCACCTCACCATGTTTCCAATAGCGCACATGGGGCATCTTAGATAAGCCCTCCAAGACTTTCTTCAGACAGCCCTTCTTTACGTAAATATTTGTTACGATGGAACTTTCAGCCGCTTCGATCCAGTCTTTCTTTATATAGTCATAGATATTGATCTGCTGGTTGTCACCCAGGTGCGTCATCCCATGATCAGACAACAAGATGAGATTCACCTTGTCGGCATAGGGCAAACCCTGGATACGGTAATAGAGGTTGCGCATCAGGGAGTCCATCTGCTCCACTGCCCTACGTGTCTGTTTGCTCGACGGACCGTAATAATGTCCATAGGCATCGGGCTGCTCGAAGTAGGCCATGATCAGTCGGGGGCGATCTGGCTCGGGTTTCTGCAACTGCTTGATGATGCCGTCCACACGTTCCTCAAATGTCAGTTGGGGCTTGGCATCATAATTATAATAGTGTTCGGGATATTGTCCTTTGATCGCCACATCCGATCCCGGCCAATAGAACACAGCCGTATGCAGACCGTTCTTCTGGGCCGTCAACCATACCGGTTCTCCACCATAATACCGCGGATCAAACTTTGTCTCAGGATCCCCCAGACTAAACGACTTCCCCGTCTCCGGATCACGGAAGGCATTGGCGATGATTCCGTGATGATCAGGGTATAACCCCGTGGCCAACGTATAGTGGTTAGGGAAGGTCTTCGTGGGGAAAGAGGGAATCAGCGAAGAAGACACTCCCTTTTCTGCCATCTCATCCAGAAAGGGTGTGTCATACCATATCGGGTAATCCCAGCGGAATCCGTCCATGGAGATCACCACGGTATATTGATCATTCCCAGCCCTTGCCGTCAATGAGAGCAAGAGGAAAAAAGAAAATATCAGTCTTCGTATCATAGATGAATCTTTTAAGCTATTCATGGTGATAAGGCTCGCCCTTGATAATCGTGCAGGCACGGTATAACTGTTCGGTAAACACCAGTCTGACCATCTGGTGGGAGAAGGTCATGCGCGACAATGACATTTTTTCATCACATCGGGCATACACAGACGGAGAAAACCCGTAAGGACCACCGATAACAAAGACCAAGCGGCGTGCCACATGTTGTTTTTTCTCCAACCACGCGGCAAACTCTATGCTGCGCCATTCCTTACCATGCTCATCTAACAGCACCACTGTATCACCTGCCTGCAACTGCTTGAGTATCAACTCTCCCTCACGTTCTTTCTGCTGTTCCTCACTGAGGGCCTTCGTATTTTTCAGTTCGGGTATGGTGCAGGTATCAAAAGGGATATAATGCCCTATCCGCTCAGCATAGTCGTTGATACATGCTATCAGATGCTTATTGACCGTCTTCCCTACCTGTATCAGCAGTGTCTTCATGCCTTTCTTAATGTTTATAGCTGGCTGGATGATTCGGTTCTCTATGCACAGGACACAAAGACTCGTCCTCATGAATGTCCACATATTCGTGTACACGCTTGGGATTCATGGGGAACCATCCTTTCTTGACACGTTTTTTCTGAGAGAAGAGTTCGCCGATACCCCACAACAGGGATGCACCGATAACGCCCAACATCGATGAGATAATCACATCCTCTACGACGAAGGCACAACAGATAGAGATAAGACCAACGACAAGGAAGGTCCACCAATATTTAGTACCCGTATAATATTCCATCTTGATGACCAGCGGATGACAAAGTCCGATGATCAGAAAAGTAATGACAGCGATAATAACGCCTGTAAAATGTAATTCCATGATGATTGTAAGTATTCTTTCAAATGATGCAAAGTTAGCTGATTTTTAAGAAAACGCAAAATATTTTGCCATCAACCTTGTTGTTATTACAAAAAATATATATCTTTGCATGAAATGACATTATGACTACTGAAATATATTAAACTAATAACAAATATATTAATATGGATAATAACTTAGAACTCATTAAGCAGTGTGAAGAAGCCGCTAAGAAATGGCTTTCTCCTTCTTTTGACGAAGAGACCCGCAAAGCTGTTCAGGCTATGCTGGACAACGAAGACAAGACAGAACTGATTGACAGTTTCTATCGTAACCTGGAATTCGGAACTGGTGGTTTGCGCGGTATCATGGGCGCAGGTACCAACCGTATGAACATCTACATCGTAGGTATGGCTACACAGGGATTTGCCAACTATATACTGAAGGCGTTCCCCGGACGTAAGGACCTGTCGGTAGTTGTTGGTCACGACTGTCGTAACAACGGCCGTCTGTTCGCAGAGACCGTGGCAAACATCTTCTCTGCCAACGGTATTAAGGTATATCTCTTTGAGAGTCTGCGTCCAACACCTGAGATCTCTTTCGCTATCCGCCAACTGGGTGCTCAGGCAGGTGTCAACGTGACAGCCAGTCACAACCCGAAGGAGTACAATGGCTACAAGGCTTATTGGGAGGATGGTGCACAGGTGCTCTCTCCGCACGATACAGGTATCATCGACGAGGTGAACAAGGTGACTATCGACGATGTGAAGTTTGAGCCGAACAAAGATCTGATCGAGATAATCGGTGGTGAGATGGATGTCGACTACCTGAAGGCCGTTAAGGAGGCTATGGTAGACCAGGAGGTTATCAACCGTCATAAGGACCTGAATATCGTTTACACTCCACTGCATGGCACCGGTCGTGTGATCATTCCGGCAGCCCTGCGTACCTGGGGATTCCAGAATATCCATGTGGTACCCGAGCAGATGGTCATCGACGGCAACTTCCCCACAGTGGTTTCTCCGAACCCTGAGAATGCCGAGGCTATGACCTTAGGTATGAACCTGGGTACGAAGCTCAATGCCGACCTGGTGATTGCCTCTGACCCCGATGCCGACCGTCTGGCTATCGTCTGCCGTAACAGCAAGGGCGAGTGGGAGATCCTCAATGGTAACCAGACCTGTATGATGTTCTCTTGGTACATCATCGCCAATAAGAAGAAGCTCGGTCAGCTCAAGGGTAACGAGTTCTTGGTAAAGACCATCGTAACCACAGAGGTGATCAAGAAGATCGCTGATAAGAATGGTGTGGAGATGATCGACTGCTACACGGGCTTCAAATGGATCGCCAATGAGATCCGTCTGGCCGAGGGCAAGAAGAAATATATCGGTGGTGGTGAGGAAAGCTTCGGCTTCCTGCCGTTCGATAAGGTGCGCGACAAGGATTCACCAGCATCTATCTGTCTGATCTGCGAGATCGCTGCCTGGGCAAAGGACAACGGTATGACGCTATACGACCTGCTGATGAACATCTACCTCGAGTATGGTTTCTCTAAGGAGGTGACCATCAACGTGGTGAAGCCGGGTAAGAGCGGTGCCGACGAGATCAAGGCCATGATGGAGCAGTTCCGCAACAACCCACCGAAGGAGTTGGGTGGCTCAAAGGTAGTGGTATGGAAAGACTATGCTACACTGGAGCAGACCAATGCCGACGGTAGCAAGCAGCCCATCAACATGCCTACCACCAGCAACGTACTGCAGTGGTTCTGCGAGGATGGCACGAAGATCTCTGTACGTCCTTCAGGTACAGAACCGAAGATCAAGTTCTATACCGAGGTGAAGGACGACACCATGAAGTGTGCCGGCTGCTATGAGCGCTGCACCAAGGCCGCAGAGGAGAAGATCGCGGCTATCAAGAAGAGTCTGAATCTCTAAAAGAATTTTTCCAGGAGGGGTTTGCCTTCGTGCACACCCTTCCTATACCTTATTATATTATGAGTACGAAATTCGTCACATTTGGAGAGATCCTCCTACGTTTCTCCAAAGAAGATCACTGCCGACTACCTCAAGGGCGGCGCTTTGTAGGTAACTATGGTGGCAGTGAGGCCAATGTTGCAGTATCACTGGCCACCTTAGGCGAGCAGGTGGAGTTTGTCACCCGTCTGCCGGATACTCCATTGGGCAAGGCCGCCAGGATGAAGTTGAACGAATATAATGTAGGAACACAACATATCCTGTACGGTGGTAAGAGACTGGGCACCTATTATTTCGAAGAGGCCGCTGCCATGCGTAACTCACTGGTGATCTACGACCGTGCCAACTCGTCGTATTACTCCCTCAAGCCACAGATGCTTGATTGGGAGCATATCCTGAAGGATGCCGACGTCTTCCATGCCTCAGGCATCACCGCAGCGATCTCACAGGATTCTGCCGACGCCACCTTCGAGGCTTTGGATACCGCAGACCGTATGAAGAAGACGATTTCTTGCGATATCAACTACCGCAAGAACCTGTGGAAATATGGGGCTGATCCCAAAGAGACGCTCGGCCGCATGCTGCAATACAGCGACATCGTCTTCGGCGATAAGATAGAATATGAGTTTATGACGGGCAGGACCGTACCTTTCGAGGCTATGGACGAGAACTATGAGCTCGATCTCGACCTCTATAGGGAGTGGTTTGAGGAGATACATGCCCGCTGGCCGCGCTGCCAACGGTGGCTCATGGGTATACGCAATCAGGTTAGTTCCAGTCAGCATACACTGACGGCTCTGCTGTGGACGCATGGCAAAATGCTCTCCACACGCATCTACACCATACCCAATATCGTAGACCCGATGGGCGTGGGCGACGCTTTCATGGCTGCAATCCTCCATGCTGTGAATACCGACCCCAATAACGACCAGTACAGCCTCGACTACTCACTGGCAGCAGCTGCACTAAAGAACTCTATATCAGGCGATTTCAACCTCTCTACCGACGAGGAGATCAAAGGACTGATAGAGTCGCGACTGGAAGAAGATATCTGGTGATGCGGTAGGCAAAGGAAAAAAGTTAGGTACTTTCTGAAAAATATTTCAAAAAATATTTGGAGGTTTCAAATAAATGCCTTACCTTTGCACACGCATTTGGAAATGGTGCTTCGGCAACCCAAGAGGAAGTTTGGGTGAGTGGCTGAAACCAGCAGTTTGCTAAACTGCCGTGCGGGTAACCGTACCGGGGGTTCGAATCCCCCAGCTTCCGCTGAGGTTCGAACAACAATCCAGATGTCTAACTGGTGGATTCATCTAATGGTTAGGATACAAGATTCTCAATCTTGGCATAGGGGTTCGATTCCCCTATCCACTACGAAGAAACATTCGAAATCCTCTGTAAATCAGCGATTTACAGAGGATTTTTCTTTTCAAGGGCGTTAATTAGGTGTTAATCTTAACCAAGAATAAGAAAAGCGACCAACTGTTAATCTTTTCTTCTTTTCCTCTTGTTTGTTCTTATTCTACTATAATTTGAGTACCTTTGCACTCTAAAAAGATTAAATACAGGATAAGATGGAAACGCAGAATTGCTGGGAACCAGTCATAAATGAAAAGGAGAATATCATCAAG
>Ga0256405_10007547_pt1 | contig 16251 bp, 9 predicted proteins | sample RumenRJG_02DNA_FD_189096 | JGI IMG/M metagenome (GOLD analysis project Ga0256405, IMG submission 189096) | Bovine rumen microbial communities from Lethbridge, Alberta, Canada - RJG_02 | ecosystem: Host-associated > Mammals > Digestive system > Stomach > Rumen | place: Canada: Alberta | collected...
ACCTCGTTGTCAGAAGATACAAAGGAGTCGGTTGGGCAGGAATCTGGGTTACCGAGAAGGAAGCTGCTGACGGCCTTGTTTTCGAGGGCATGACTTATACTTTCGAAAAGGCTTCAGACGGTGCGACCAATGGTACAACCTGCTATCCTATCAAGCCCGAGAGTGACGCTGTCAATACCGACTGGTTCTTCTCAGAAGGTGACCACGGTTACCTTGTCTACAAGTATGGCCTCAAGTGGGAGCCCAGGAAGTATTGCCGCCCGATTCCTCTCGACGCATACACCATCAACCCCGCTCTCGGTCAGAATTATGACTGGAAATAATAGATGATGAAAAAAATTAACAGATTCTTTTACATTGCAGCGGCAGCCCTTATGATGGCTGCCGCCTGCAACCCTGACAATCCGGAAAATACTCCTCAGCCTGCTCCTTCAACCGGAGGTAGCGATCCCGTGATGACAGAGCTTACAGAGTCATCAATCAACGGGACCTCGATTGGTAGCAATATTACAGTGGCCGGTGTAGTTAAAGACAAAGCTACCGGCGCTGGAATCAGCGGCGTGAATGTCACTGACGGCTTCACCTGGTCGACGACCGATGCCAATGGCGTCTATCAGTTGACTTTCAACAAGCTTGCACGCAAAGTCTACTACACGACTCCTTCTGATTACAAGATTTATCAGAATGCTGACGGATATCCTTTCTTCTACTGCAAGGATAATCTTGAATTCGGGAAGAAATATCGCGTGGACTTCACTCTTGAGAAGCTTTCTGCTCCTGAGACTGATTTCACCCTCATTGCTATCGGCGACCCCCAGTGCGCAACTACATCCGACGTCGCGCGCTATGCTTCCGAAACTATCCCCAAGATCAGAAAGGATGCTGCCAACCATAAGAACGTGTATGCTGTTACCCTTGGCGATATTATCTTCGACAGCAACAATACATGGTATCCCATGTACGCTTCGATGAAGAATGTCATCACCGGAGGAGTTACCATCCCGTTCTTCCAGTGCATGGGTAACCATGACCATGACGGAACCATTATCAATTCCTCAATGGATCATGCGACGATGCAGTATACTGCCCAGACCAACTTCGTCAAGTACTTCGGTCCTCAGGACTATTCTTTCGACAGGGGCAATGCCCATATCGTCGTCATGGATGATGTCTGGGTGACCGGTTTCGACTCCTCATCCAAGAGCAATGGAAAGACCTGTACTTATGAGGCCGGTTTCAGCAGTGAGCAGCTTGCATGGCTGACAAAGGATATCGCCAATGTCAAGAATGCAGCCGATAAGCTCGTGATTATCTGCTGTCACATCCCGTTCCGTGCAGGTGCCAACAGCGGCGGCTCTTCTGTCAATAAGACGAAGAACTATGCAGCTGTGCTGAGCCTTCTTTCCACATTCAAAGAGGCTCATATCATGATCGGGCATACTCACTACAATCAGAACTACATCCATTCGGTCAAGACCAAGAGCGGCCAGCCTATCTATGAACATGTTCATGGAGCAGCTTGCGGTGCATGGTGGGCAAGCAACTCTAATGTGACCGGAGGTCCTAACGGATATGGTCTTTATGAGATTTCCGGTAGCACGATCGTGAACTGGCAGGCGAAGAGCTCCAACTTTGATGACAGTTTCCAGATGAGAATCTGGGACGGAAATCAGGAGTTCACCGGATCAAAGGGTTACAAACTCAAATGGTCCAGCACTTCTAATACTGTCAACGGTCTCACTGCAAAGGGCTTCGCTGCTGCAGATGGTGCTTTCGTGGCCGAGGTGTTCAATGACGATGCCTCCAACTGGAAGCTCGAGTTCTGGCAGAATGGAACAAAGGTGGGAGATTTCACCAGAGCTGCCGCCAGCGGCATCTGCAACATTCCTATCGTGTCCTTCTGGTTCAATGAGAAGAACAAATCTACCAGTACATGGACCAGCTCTACTGCCAGCCACTTCTGGTACTACAAGCCGGCTTCAGGTACCCCTTCCGCTGAAAAGAACTGGGAAGTACGGGCGACTCACACTATCGCAGCATCAGGCGAGAAGAATGTCTATACTGCCAATAAGCTGACAACTGATTACAGTACATTCTAGAAGCGATATTGCGTATGTTTATTGCCGGGTGAGTGCTTTTCACCCGGCTTTTTTATATCTTTGCATATATGTATAGGGAATTGACAGAAACAGAGTTTTCCGACATCGCCGGGAGGATAATATATGAGGATAACCATCTTCTCGTTTTCAACAAGAGGGTTGGTGAGATTGTCCAGGGTGACAAGACCGGGGATGAGCCCCTTTCCGAGACCCTGAAGGCCTTCATAGCCGCGAGGGACTCAAAGCCGGGGCAAGTATTCATGGGGGTGCCTCACCGTCTCGATCGTCCTGTCAGCGGGATCGCCGTATTTGCCAAGACATCAAAGGCTTTGGAAAGGCTTTCCGCAATGTTTCGTGACGGCCTTGTCCATAAAACCTATTGGGCTCTTTGCTGTAAAGCCCCGTCTGCTCCTACTGCGGAGCTGGATGATTATCTTCTTCGTAATGAGAAGCAGAATAAATCGTATATTGTCAAACCGAGGCCTGACGGATCTCTTCCGAAGGAGGCTAAACTGGCTAAGCTGATATATACCCATATAGGGGATACAGAGAGGTATCACCTCCTTGAAGTTCAGTTACTTACCGGGCGGCATCACCAGATCCGTTGCCAGCTCTCCGGTATTGGATGTCCTATCAAGGGAGACCTGAAATACGGAGCTCCCAGATCCAATCCAGACGGAGGGATTTGTCTTCATGCCCATGAGATTCGGCTGGTCCACCCGGTAAAAAAAGAGGAAATGGATCTGACAGCCCCGGTGCCGTCATCTTGGAAAGGAATGGAAAAATTTGAGAATCAATGAAATATACTCCTAAAATATCCGTGTCGGTGATGTGCTCCGACCTCCTCAATCTTGGAGAGGATATCCGTACTCTCGAGCGTCTCGGCGTAGACTGGCTTCATGTAGATGTGATGGACGCGCATTTTGTCCCGAACCTTACCTTCGGCCCGGATTTTATCAAGGCTATGCAGAAAGCGACCCCGCTTCCTCTTGACTGCCATTTTATGGTGACGGATCCTGAGCTTATGCTTTCAAAGCTCTCGCTCCGTCCCGGGGACATCTTCACTGCGCATTCGGAGCTGCCTATCGACTATTCTTATATGGCGGCTAAAATCCATGCCGACGGGGCCCTTTTCGGCCTTGCCGTCAATCCCGAGAGTCCGGTGGATTTCGTCGGACGCAATCTGGATTGTATCGATACTGTCACCCTAATGCTTGTCCATCCCGGTTTTGCCGGAGCCCAAATGGTAGATGGAATAATGGAAAAAGTAGGGCAGATGCGTTCCTATCTCGATTCCCATGGACGCGATGATATTGAAATTTCCGTTGATGGCAGCGTCAGCGCAGAAAGGGCGGCGTACATGGCCGGTCTCGGTGCCAGTATCTTTGTCGGAGGGACTGCAGGTATTTACAGGAAAGGACTTCCCCTCGATGAAACTATCCCTGCTTTCCGCCAAGCCATTTGTCACGCAGGGTGACAATTTGGCAGATTTTTCCCATTGGCATAATGTTCGATAATACCTTTTGCGCCGCTGAGGACGTGACAGTTGTCCGAGCGGTGAAAAGGTTTATTTAGAGAAACAATAAAAAAGAACAATATCATGGGAAAAATTATCGGAATTGACCTCGGCACCACTAATTCGTGTGTAGCCGTAATGGAAGGCAACCAGCCGACCGTAATCATCAATAATGAGGGTCAGCGTACAACTCCTTCTGTAGTTGCATTCACTGACGGAGGCGAGCGTAAGATCGGAAATCCTGCTAAGCGTCAGGCAATCACCAATCCTCACAACACCGTTTTCTCTATCAAGAGATTCATGGGTGAAACCTTCGACCAGGTTTCTACTGAAGTAGGACGTATGCCGTATAAGGTGATCCGCGGAGAAAACAATACTCCTCGTGTCGATATCAATGGTAAGCTTTACACCCCTCAGGAGATATCGGCAATGATTCTCCAGAAGATGAAAAAGACTGCAGAGGATTATCTCCGTCAGGATGTCACTGAGGCAGTTATAACTGTTCCTGCATATTTCTCCGACTCTCAGCGTCAGGCTACCAAAGAGGCCGGTAAGATTGCAGGTCTTGATGTAAAGCGTATTATCAACGAGCCTACAGCCGCAGCTCTTGCCTATGGCCTTGACAAGAAGGACAAGGATATGAAGGTTGCAGTGTACGACCTTGGCGGCGGTACCTTCGATATTTCTATCCTTGAACTTGGTAGCGGAGTATTCGAGGTTAAGTCCACCAATGGTGATACCCACCTCGGAGGAGATGATTTCGATCAAGTTATCATCGACTGGCTTGCTGATGAGTTTGCCCGCGAGAATGGCGGTGTAGACCTCAAGAAGGATCCTATGGCTCTCCAGAGATTGAAAGAGGCGGCAGAGAAAGCTAAGATCGAGCTTTCCAACCAGACTTCAGCAGACATCAACCTGCCTTATATTATGCCGGTTGACGGAGTGCCTAAACATCTTGTAAAGACCCTCACAAGGGCAAAATTCGAGCAGCTCGCAGACGCACTCTTCCAGAGGACTATGGAACCTTGCCGCAAGGCTCTTCAGGATGCCGGTCTTACCGCATCAGATATTGACGAAGTCCTTCTTGTAGGCGGTTCTACCCGTATTCCTCGTGTTCAGGAACTTGTCAAGAACTTCTTCGGAAAAGAGCCCAACAAGAGCGTCAATCCTGACGAAGTCGTCGCTATCGGTGCTTCCATCCAGGGCGGTGTCCTTGCAGGCGATGTGAAGGATGTCCTCCTTCTCGATGTTACCCCGCTTTCTCTCGGTATCGAGACTCTCGGCGGCGTGATGACCAAACTCATTGAGTCCAATACCACCATTCCTGCACGTAAGTCTCAGATCTTCTCTACTGCTGCAGATAACCAGCCCGCAGTCGATATCCGAGTCCTCCAGGGTGAGCGCCCTATGGCAAAAGACAATAAGGAGATCGGCCTCTTCCATCTAGATGGAATCGCCCCTGCTCCGCGTGGAATCCCTCAGATTGAGGTAACCTTCGATATCGATGCTAACGGTATCCTCAATGTATCTGCAAAGGATAAGGCTACCGGAAAAGAGCAGCATATCCGCATCGAGGCTTCTTCAGGTCTTTCTGATGCCGAGATTCAGAGGATGAGGGATGAGGCGAAAGCCAATGAGGCCGCAGACAAGGCAGAGAAGGAGCGTATCGATAAGATCAACAATGCAGACGCTCTCTGCTTCCAGGCTGAGAAGTTCATCCGCGACAATGGTGACAAGGTCCCCGCTGACATCAAGGGTACTGTAGAAAGCAATGTCGCCCTCCTTAAGGAAGCAGTTAAGAATCAGAACATTGCAGATATCGATCGCTACAGCGCCGAGCTTAACAAGGCCTTCGAGTCCATGTATCAGCAGACTCAGCAGGGTGGCCCTCAGCAGGGAGGTCCTCAGGGGCCTTTCAATCAGGGCGGTCCTCAGCCCGGCAATGGTCCGGATCAGGGTCCTGACGAGCAGTAATCGGCCTTAAATCATTTGTAAGCCCGCGTCGTAAAAACGATGCGGGCTTTTTTCGTCCCCAATAATAAAATTCTGAATAACATAATTAAATAATTTTTTGTATTATTGTGAGTTGATTAATAACACATTAAAAATGAGGAAGTCGGTATTATTTCTTGCAATTTTGTCTTTAGTAACCTTGTTCACAGCTTGCGAAGAGGAGCATGAGGTAGTAGCGCCTGGCAGGGTAGTTATCCATGCCGGAATGGAGGGAGCAGTCCGTGTCGCCTTCGATTCGGACGGAAAGTTTTCCTGGTCTTCGGGGGATGAAATAGCGGTGATGACATCCTCCGGCAGTTTCAAAACATTTTCGATTATATCCGGAGAAGGCACATCCAAGGCTGATTTTGCAGCAGACCTGGACCCTTCGGAGTCGATAGGTTCCCTTGCCGTTTATCCGGCTTCTTCTGCCGTGTCTTTGAGCGGAAGTGTCCTGAAGATCAATCTACCTAAAGATCATGAGTTTTCTTCTGACGGGAAGATTGCTCTCCCAATGATAGCAAGTATCGATTCGAAAGAATCAGCTGCATTTTTCCGCCATGTCGGAGGAGTCATGAGGATAATTGTAGAGGATGTGCCTGCAGAGGCCCGTACATTTGTTTTTACTTCTCCAAACCTCAGGATTTATGGGGATTTCAGGGTTGCTGACGTCGCGGATCCGGAAGCTACTATTTCTGCGGCCGCTCTTTCAGGAGGTTCTTCAATATCTTTTACTCTCCCTTCTCCGTGCCCGAGTCCATTGACCGTGGATGTCCCTCTTCCGACAGGAACTTACAACGGGTTTTCTGTGGAACTTCAGGATGCATCCGGCACACTTATACCATCTTCTCAGAAATCATCTTCAAAGTCATTCGAGGTGGCAAGAAAGTCGCTTATCGTAATGACTCCTTATAGCACCGGCCCGGAGCAGGAACTGGCTCTTCTTACCGATTCTCAGATTGGTATCCGCTGGTCAGTCAATAGCTTTGCCAATATCTCTGCGGACGCTGCCGATGCCTATGTCGTAGGCGTTTATTCTGACAAGGCATGCGAGAATCTCCTCTGGCAGTGGACTGTTTCGGAAAAGGGAGGTGGACAGACATCACTTTATAATAACGGCACCGGATATATTTATAATTGGGGCGGTTCTGCTTCAAAAAGGCTTTTCCAGCCTGGATTAATCCTCTCAGGGCTCTCTCCCGAAACGACCTATTATGTAAAAGTGACAGATACTGTTCTTAAGACAAGTTCTGTGAGGGAGTATAAGACTGCAGCCTCCGATGTCCACTTTAATGGAACCACGGCCTCAGCTAATGAAGGGGAAGTCATTCTCCGCGAGAATTTCAATGAGTTCACCTACGGCGGCGATCCAGTTCTCGGGCTTTCAGGCTACTCTTCCACTTCGAGGAAAGATGACGCTCCTTTCATTCTTCCGCAGGGAGAAGATCCCAAGGAAACGAATTCTGCTCTCTACCTGGTTTCCCCGAATACCCATATGGGATTATTCAACACCGTTGCTAAAGAGGTCGAAATTTCCCGTCTTTCTACATGGAAAGCGTATGCCCAGAATAATCTTGCAGGGGCAATCTGCGTGCAGTCCGGAATAATAAAAATAGGTGCTAGTAAATGCACCGGCGACATCGTTACCCCTGAGCTCGACTGTCTCAAGGAGACGGCCACCCTAAGGGTCTCATTCGATGCCGCTCCTTATTATGAATGGGCGGCGACGACTACAATGGACGGCCTTACTTCGATTGTGGATGTCTTCCCTAAAGGGGCCTCTATTGCTAATACGTATTGGCTTGATTTTACATCTGTCAGTCCGATTATTTCAAAGGAGGTTGCTATCTCTGATGACCCCGCTTTCAGAAGATATACAGTTCTTCTGGAAGATGTCCCTGCTGGGTCCAGAATCGGAATCGGATCGAAGCTTGACAATAACGCTGGCTCCACCCAGCACCGGTGCTATATTGACAATGTCACTATAGAACTTGTTTCCTATGGTGCGTCAAATCCTTCGGAGCTCAATGGTACTTCCATCAATCCTCTTAACAATGCCTACGGCCTTGTGACAAATAGCGAGACCGGAAGCGCCATCCCCGGAATCCCGGTTACCGACGGGTATTCATATACTACTACGGATGCAAATGGAGTCTACCAGATGAAACTGGATTCTCGAGCAAGAAATGTCTATCTCTCAATTCCTTCCGAATATGAAATACCGCTAGATCCTGCTACCGGATTCCCGCTCTTCTATTCTACCGGAGCAATCAATACATCTGGAAAGAACCGTTTCGATTTCGCTCTGAGGCCGCTTTCCGAATCTGAGAAATCGTTTACATTTATCGCCATAGGCGACCCTCAGTGCAAGACAACTTCAAATGTCAACCGGTACAAGAGCGAGACGATTCCCGATATTAAATCAACAATCGGCGGAGCCCAGTCCCTCGGCACATACAAGCATCCTTATGCGATGACTCTCGGCGATATTATCTTCGATTCCACAAACATGTGGGATAATATGAAATCGTCGATGTCGAATGTACGATCAACGGACGGTATTATTCCGTTCTTCCAATGCATCGGCAACCATGACCATACTTCGACTACGACTTCCGACTATGCCGCTACGGCACATTATGTCCGCCGCTTCGGCCCTACCGACTATTCTTTCGATAGGGGAGATGTCCATATTGTAGTGATGGATAATGTAGTATGCACTACTACTTCGTCAAACAGCTCTCCGGACGGGGCGACCTGGAAGTATAATGCCGGTTATTCCGACGAGCAGTATCAGTGGCTTGTCGAAGATCTCTCTTATGTGAAGGACAAGGGATCCAAGATGATCTTCTTCTGCGGCCATATACCGTTCAGGGGAGGGTCTGCCTCCGGTGGATCGAATGTCAACAGAGACAAGCACTATGCGGATATTCTCTCCCTCCTGACCCAGTTCAATGAAGCTCATATAATGATAGGGCATACCCATTATCCCCAGAATTACATCCACACCGGATATGTCTGCAAGGGCGGGAAGCCTATTTACGAGCATATCCATCAAGCTGCGTGCGGAGCTTGGTGGGCGAGCCAGTCCAGCGTTACCGGCGCACCTAACGGATATAATATCTATGAGGTTAATGGTGCGACTATAGAGAATTGGGTCAATAAGGGGACCAATAGGGATGCTTCCTACCAGGTCCGCGTCTATGACGGCAACCAGACTTATACGGGTAAGAAAGGCTACACTTATAATTGGTACAAAGAGGCCAATGTAGGCGGGACGGCAGGTATTACTGCTGTCGGCTATCCAGCCCTCAAGGATTGTTTTGTTGCAGAAGTCTGGGACGATGACGATTCCTACTGCAAGGTTGAATTCTGGCAGGGAGGAGTTAAGAAAGGCGACTTTGTCCGCGTTCCGAACGGCTCCTGCGCAAATATCGCAATCTGCTCTTATTATTTCAACGAACTTTCCAAGAATACCGACACCTGGGTGAACAAAACGGCAAGCCATTACTGGTATTACAAACCCGCTTCCGGCTCTCCGAGCTCGGAAACAGACTGGGAGGTCAGGGTGACAAGACGGATATTCTCCGGAGGAAGGACAAATGTCTATACATGCAATAAATTGACTACCGATTACTCTGAATTCTAATCTCTTTTTTTGTTCAATATGCTCAAGTATTATGTCTCCCCGTCGGCGAAAGTCGCGGAACTCCGTTACGAGTCGAATTTCCTCGTAAGCGGTAATGGTGAGGATATGGACCCGACACCAGGGTCTTGGGATTCCTCAGACGAATTTGGGTTTTAAATGCTTACGGTCATGAAAAAGTATCTCATTTTCTTTGCAGCCGTATCATTTGCTGCCCTTGCTGTGTCCTGCTCTGTTGAGCGCAGCGACGTTCCCGAACTTACCGGTAAGGTAATCCTTTCTGCAACTGTTGAAGACGCTCTATCCAAGGCTGCAGTCGACGAGGAAGGCCTCTTTACATGGTCCTCTGGCGACAAGATTCTTGTATATGCGAAATCTTCCGACAGCCCTTATGTAACGGCTGAGTTTTCGCTTATTTCCGGTGAAAATACCGGAAAGGCAAAGTTCTCCGGAGAGCTTCCGGAAGGGTATACGGTCGACCAGGCTTTCTATCCTTCTTCATTTGTGATTGGAGAGGATGTAAGCACCATGGAAATCTCTCTCCCTTCTTCTTATAATTATGAGCCGGGCAAGGTCAAGACCCCTATGTCGGCAGAGCTTGACTCGGATGCTGTTCTTGCCTTCAAACATCTTTGCGGAGTTATCTCTGTGTCCATTACTGATGTCCCTGCCGATGCTGCCAAAATCGTCCTGACGACCCCTGGAAAGAAGATCACGGGTTCCGCGCTTAATATCTCATCTGTGGATGGTATCTCCCAGATCAATGCCACCGACTCCAATAGCGGCAATACCATTACTGTTGAATTCACTCCCGGAGCATATACCTCTGTCTCGACTTTGATCCCTGTCCCGGTAGGAACATATGAAAGTCTCTCAGTCGCTGTAGCAAAGGCTGACGGGACTGTAATCGTTGAGAAAAAGGCCTATGTCGCAAATACCGTAGCTCGCAAGGGTATTCTCGCAATGCCTGCTTTCTCAGTCAATGATGAATCCGGAATCACCGATATCAAGACCGGAAAGGAACTTGTGGACTTCCTCGCTGCAACTAGCGCAGATGATACCGGCAAGTACAGAATCGTTGCCGATCTCGACATGACAGGACTCACCGTCACTCCCGCCGAGGGCTTTGCCGGCACACTCGACGGAAGGAATCATAAGATAAAGAATTGGACATCAAATGGAGTTTCATTGTTCTCAGCTGTATCCGGTACAGTCAAGAATATAGTGCTTGATTCTTCTTGTTCGCTGACTCTTCCTAAGTCTCTTAATACTTCCTTCGGATTTGTCGCTAAGACTCTGAATGGAACAGTTTCCGGAATAACCAATAATGCCGATGTCAGCGGAGCAGATGTTTCTTTCGCTGCAGGAAGAACTGCAATTATTGTCGGACAGGCGACTAACCCTTCAGGCGGAGGAGCTATTATTTCTGATTGTGTAAACAATGGTAATCTGACAATTACTACTGATGCCAATACAGGAGGAACGCATTATGTCGGAACAATTGTGGGCTCTATGGGAGGTAGTTCTCTAAACTATCTTCAGGATTGTACCAACAATGGTGATATAACTATGACTTTTTCCGGAGCAAATACCAAGAATTTCTATCTCGGTGCTGTTGCTGGCGGAACTACCAACGGCTCCAATAATGTCCGTCTAAAGAATTACGGCAAGTTTACTTTCACTGCTGCAAGTCACGAGGCTGCTTTATGTCTCGCAGGTATTTCCGGTTATACCACAGGCGTTCTGACAGATTGCTACAATGAAGGTGATATTTCATTCATTACGCCTGGAGCAGTAAAGGCCACATTTGTAGCCGGTATCGCCGGGTACTTCGCATCCAATACTATGAAGGGTTCTGTTAATAAGGGAAATATAACAGTTTCCGGAGGTTATATACTAGGAAGAAATGGTATAGGCGATATTGATGGAACTAAGTCATACAATGGTGAATATGGTCTTACTGCCGGATTTACGACAGGCGGACTTGTCTCTGCAACAGGAAAGAACCCTGTATTCGAAGATAGCGACAACTATGGAAAAATCACAGTATCTTTCACGGATCCTGTCCATGAAGGTTATGGTACCCATACTGCTGCCCGTCCTTCTGTCGGAGGTTGTGTAGGTGATTCGGCCGGCCCTATGACTAATGTTAATAATCACGGCGATGTTTCCGTGACAGTTGGTATAGAAACCTTTACATGCAAGAATGCAGGTTATACAATGTATGTTGGCGGTGTAGCGGGATCGGGTTATAATTTCTCGGGAGCAACGTCAGCAAATGGATCTGATACAAACGCTAATAATAAATTTGCTCAGACATCGTGTACCAATGACGGCAACGTGACACTTCTTTCTTATAATGCCCATACGACAAATTGCTGCGTCGCTGGTATTGTCGGATGGCCTCAGACTGAAAACAATACCGGTGTCTACCAAGCAACTTCATGTGTTAACAATGGCAAGATCAGTGCTAAAGGTAATATAACAGTCCGTGTTGGCGGTATCCATGGAGGAACCGGAAGGATGAAAGGCTGCACCAACAATGGCGATATTTCTGTTGAGGCGTCGACTGGCAGTATTATTGGTAGCCTTACCGGCTTTACCAGTCAGAAACATATTATTGAAGATTGCAATGCTTTTGGTACAGTGACAGCTGTAACTCCTGTCAGGGCAATAGGAGGTATTGCCGGTTTAATCGGCAATGCCGAGAAAACAACGGGTACAGGATGTGCTGTCAACTGTGACATTATCGGAGGAGATACTACCAATACCGGAGCTGTCGTCGGAGTCTATAACGGAAATACAAAAGCTATATCCCTGGGCACTGAGGCTTCGCCGATTAAGGTGAAAGGTTCAGTTAACGGAACTACTCTCACTTCCGAAAACTTCACTGATTATCTCCATGGTAATTGTACAACCTTCTCTTCAGAGGTCCATACTATACATGCTGTATTTGGAGAGTAGTTAGTTTCCAAAAACAAGCTTGCGAAAAACTTGTTTTGTGAATAAGTACCGCGTTCTTTGCAAAAAAGAACGCGGTATTATGTTTACGAAAAAGCAAAAGACATTCTGCAGCAGACCGCTGCGCGAAAATGACCTCCTGGAGGTCTCCTTGATTAGTTCTGAAGACATCCTTTCCCCTGATGAGCATGGGAAGGGAATCTTGCTGTCTATCCTTGAGAGGATGAAAGACCTGGCTCCTATGGGGGATGACGATTCCCGCAGCCTTTGGGTTGAGACTCTTTCAGATGATTCCGACGATGTGGCCTGGTACGAGATTACCTCCGGCTCATACAGGGACAGCCATTATCTGATCATTTCTGACGAAGACTGCTTCTCCCTGACTATAATGACGGGAGGGGGTATGTTTGACTCGGATGTAGATAGGGAGGTGGACCTTTCTGATTTTCTTACCGCCCTCAGCGGTTATATCAGCCGCCTCGTGGGCCGTATTGTTACTTCCCCTGAGAAATATAACAGATACATAGAGGCGAACCTTCCTTATTCCAAGAGGAGCGGAAAGATTCTCCGGTCGAGAAGGGATGCCCTGATCCCTTGGATGAGAATTCAAGCACCGGAAGGAGCTGTCGATTTCGTAAAAGAGTGTGTTGACCATGAGGATAGTCCCTCCGGAGTGGAAAAGATGGGCGCAAAAGCCTTTCTCCTTGCTCTTAAGACTGCTCTGGATGAGGCAGGGGAGTACTGGGGGCAATTCGACTCTCTTGGCGAATATACAGTCGGAGATGATGATTATGAGAACTGCGAGGAGATTATGGACTGGAAACTTTCCGGAGATTATCGGATCCGCTTGAAGAAGAATCCGGAGGGAAAGAGGTATGTCTCGGTCCGCTGTCTCTATGAGGAGTGTTTAGACCTCGCCCTTGAAATATGCCTTAGCCTTGTAAGGCAGGGATTCCCGGTAATGCTTGAGAATCCCTCCGCAATACTGGACGTACTCGAAGGAAAGGATTATATCGATGTCTTTCCCGGGGCTTGCGATTTTGACATCGAAATCGGGATGTCAGAGATGACCCTCCCTATTCAAGGCAGGATGAACCCCGAGGCATATGATGAACTGGTTGAGGCTATCGAATGGGAACCTCTTGCTCAGGTGATGGCTAATCCCTTCAGGCGATAGTCTTAAATCTGGTAGAAGCCGACTTTCTTGTAGACTTTCCTGAGGGTCTTTCCTGCAATGTAAGAGGCCTTTTCGGCGCCCTTGATATAGACATCGTTGAGATAAGCCTTGTCTTTAATAAGCCGAAGGGCCTCTTCCCTGATAGGGCGGAGGTGCTCGATGACCACTTCTCCGACTGCGGGCTTGAATACCCCATAACCAGCCCCAGCAAATTCGGACTCGATCTCAGGCATTGTCTTTCCGGTGAGGGTGGAGTAGATGTTCATAAGGTTAGCAACTCCAGGTTTTGCTGCTTTATCGTACCTTACACAGTTCTCACGGTCGCTATCGGTGACAGCGCGCTTGAATTTCCTTCTTATGTCGTCAGGAGTATCCATAAGGAATACGCAGCCGTCGGGGACGGACTTTGACATCTTGGCTTCAGGAGTTGTGAGACCGTATATGCGGGCGCCAACTTTTGAAATCATCGGCTCGGGAATCTTGAAAACGTCGCCGTATATGCTGTTGAATCTCTGGGCGATGTCGCGGCAGATCTCGACATGCTGCTTCTGGTCTTCTCCGACAGGGACGAAGTCTGGCTGATAGAGGAGAATGTCTGCTGCCATTAGGACGGGATAAGTGAAAAGACCGGCATTGATGTTATCCTTGTAACGGGCAGATTTATCCTTAAACTGAGTCATCCTCGAGAGCTCTCCGAACATGGTGTAGCAGTTGAGCACCCATGCGAGCTGGGAATGGGCGGGAACATGGGACTGGAGGAACAAGACATTTTTCTCCGGATCGAGACCGCAGGCGATATACTGAGCCAACTGCTCGAGGGAGCGTTTTCTGAGTTCAGCGGGGTCCTGACGTACGGTAATCGTGTGGAGATCGGCCATGAAATAGTAGCATTCATAGTCGTTGACGCGGTCAGCCCAATTCTTTATGGCTCCGAGATAGTTGCCAAGGTGGAGATCACCGCTCGGCTGTATTCCCGAAAGCATTCTTTTCTTCTGTTCTTCCATATTTGATGACTTTTCAAGACTGCAAAAATACGCATTTCCTTTGGAAAAAGAAAAGGCGCGGTGCAGACGGTGTCAGAGTCTCTCTTTAATAATGCGCTTGATATGATCTTTGAGTATCTGGCATGCAGGCTCAGCCATATTGCCGTGGCCATAACCCTGAAGTTCGTAGATATAAGTCTCTTCGTGACCGACGAGTTTCAGCATCCTCCAAAAGTAAGCTGTCTCTTCATACCTTCCGTAAAGTTCCATATTCCTATCTCCGGAGACAATGATTATCGGGGGAGCGTCCTTTCGTATGTGGAAAAGCGGAGCATATGGATCGATGCTAGGCTGAAGCTCGCTCATTCCGAGTGATTTCCTATATGCGAAATGGCTGATTACCTGTCCGCTGAAGGGTATCAGGGCGGCTATATCGTCAGGGTCCTTGTCATATTTTGCGAGCCATTTCTTATCGAGGCCTACCATGTCCGTGAGGTACCCTCCTGCGGAGTGGCCGGAAACGAAGATCATATCTTTTCTTCCTCCGTAGCGCTCGATATTGTCAAAGACCCATGAGACGGCAGCCGCGGCATCGTCGATGCAGCCGTCGATCGGGACTTCCGGGATAAGTCGGTATTCTACCGAGAAAATGATGAATCCGGAGTTCTTGAGTCCGGAGGGGATTCCTTTACGGTTGCCTCCGGTGAGACCTCCGCCATGGAACCATACAACTGCAGGCAGGGGGCCTTCGGCTTTTGGAATGATGATATCAAGGACGCATTTATCCTTCAGGGAGTCCCTGTATGGAACCGATTTCTCCTCCTTGAATCCCTTGGCAGAAGCAAAGACGGAAACAAGGAGGAGAATTATTGAGACAAGTCTTTTCATTATTTTAGAGTTACGAGGTTGTAGCTCTTGCTTCCGAGTCCGATCTTCTCGGCATATTCGGTGATATAGGTTCCGTGCTGGCGGTTGATCCTTTCCATAAGGGGACGGTTGTCGTCGTCATTCTCGGGATTGGGCGTCATGCCGAAGACCTTGTCGAGGGCAGCCTGATCACATGCAACCGGATCGAGGGATGCCATGATACCCATGTCTTTCATCTTAGGATCTTCCGGATGCGAATCGCAGTCGCAGTCCACAGACATGTTGTTCATCACGTTGATATAGAGGATGTTCTTTCCTCCATTGAAATATTCGTGGACAGCCTGGGCTGCTGCAGCCATGGACTCGAGGAAGAGATCCTGGGTATCGCCTGCGGCAAGATACTCGGGAGCCCAAACTTTCACTACATCGTCAGTCTTACCGGCTGAGTGGATATAAGCCTTTCCTGCAGAAGAAGCGACTCCGATAGACTGGTTCTTGAGCACGCCTCCAAATCCTCCCATTGCGTGGCCTTTAAAGTGGGCCAGGTTGATCATGAAATCGTAGTTCGCAAGATGCTTGCCGACGATATCATACTTTATAAGTGATGAATCTTTTACAGGGATTTTCATATCACCTTCCTCATCCATGATGTCAACCTTAGCTATTGCATCGAATCCGTGGTCGTGGATAGCCTTCCAATGGAGCTCAGATGTCGCCCTGTTGCCACCGTAAGCAGTGTTGCACTCGACGATTGTCCCCTTGACTTTGTCGACAAGGCCCTTGATGAGCTCCGGCTTCAGATAATTGTGCCCTCCAGGCTCTCCGGTAGAGATTTTTACAGCGACCTTTCCGGTGGCTTCTCTTCCGAGGGCTTCATAGATTTTGACAAGACTTTCAGGAGTTATTTCCGATGTGAAATAGACGGTTGGTTTCATGGCGTTTTCTGTGGTTTGAGTATCGTTTTGGTTTGTGGCCGTTTTTGCCTTTTTTGTATTACCGCAAGCGCAAAG
>Ga0256405_10007548_pt1 | contig 16249 bp, 14 predicted proteins | sample RumenRJG_02DNA_FD_189096 | JGI IMG/M metagenome (GOLD analysis project Ga0256405, IMG submission 189096) | Bovine rumen microbial communities from Lethbridge, Alberta, Canada - RJG_02 | ecosystem: Host-associated > Mammals > Digestive system > Stomach > Rumen | place: Canada: Alberta...
CGGACAGAACGGATTGGTACACCGCCAGAAGGTGCTCAACAAGATTATGAACATCACCGAGATACCGCCCGTGGACGGTGCCGACATCGTGACAACCATCGACGTGGGTATGCAGGACTTGGCCGAACGTGCCCTCGTCGAGGAGATGAAGCTGCCAGAGGTGAATGCCGAGATGGGCGTGGCCATCCTGATGGAGGTGCAGACGGGCGACGTGAAGGCTATCGTCAACATGATGCGGATGCCCGACGGACAGTATGCCGAGGCCATCAACTCGGCCATCAGCTACCGTTGCGAACCCGGTTCGGTGTTCAAGGTCGCCTCCATACTGGTAGCCCTCGACGACGGTGTCATTCCCGGCGACACGAGCTACGTCATACACACGGGCAATGGCGTCATGGAGATGCACGGCCGCTGGATGAAAGACCACAACTGGCGCCGTGGCGGCTATCAGGACATCAACGTGGCCCGCACCCTGGAGGTCAGCTCCAACATCGGCACGAGCTACGTCATCGACAAGTTCTATGGCGGCCATCCCGAGAAATACGTTCAGGGACTGCGCCGCGTAGGCATTGGCGAGGATCTGAAGTTGCCGCTGGTAGGCTACCGCAAGCCCGTCATCCGCGATGTGGACACGAAGACTACCGACCGTTCGAGATACTGGAGTAAGACGACACTGCCCTGGATGTCGATAGGCTATGAGACGCAGATAGCGCCCATCAACACGGTGACCTTCTATAATGCCATTGCCAACGGCGGCAAGATGATGCAGCCGCGCTTCGTCACGAAGCTGGTGAAGGACGGCGAGACCATCCGTGAGTTCCCGCCCGTGGTGCTGAAGGAGCGCATCGCCAAGAAAGAGACCATCACCATGATGCAGACCATCCTGGAGCACGTCGTCAGCCAGGGACTGGGCCGCAAGGCTGCCCCCTTGTCGAGAGCCTTCAAGGTGGCCGGCAAGACGGGAACGGCTCAGATTGCCGACGAGCATGGCGGCTACCACTCAGGAACGACGCGCTACTGGCTGTCGTTTGCCGGCTTCTTCCCGGCCGACAACCCCCGCTATACGTGTATCGTCTGTCTGCGAAAGACGGGTCTGCCGGCATCGGGTGGCGGCATGAGCGGTGTGGTGTTCCGCCATATTGCCGAGGGTGTGATGGCGCAGAACGTCAAGCGGCTGGTCGACGACGTGCGCGACTCCACGTCGAGTTTCACGCCCGACGTGAAACCCGGCGACGAGGCGGCTTCGGCGTATATCCTGGGAAGCCTGGGGCTTAAGGCTAATAAGGCCAATGGGGCCAATAAGTCCTATGCTGCTGGATTGGTGCCCGACGTGACGGGAATGGGAGCCCGCGATGCCGTCTACGAGATGGAGCGTCGTGGCATGAAGGTGGTGATCCACGGTCGCGGGAAGGTGAAATCGCAGAGCATAGCTGCCGGCACCACGGCGGAGCGCGGGGCTGTCTGCAATCTGTATATGGATATTTAAACTAAAAGCAAAGATATGAAACTGAGTGAACTCCTCAAGCATGTAAATGTTCTCAACCTGATAGGCGATGCCGAGGTTGAGATAACCGGCGTGAATATTGACTCGCGTCGCATTGAGAACGGCCACTTGTTTGTGGCCATTCCCGGAACTCAGACCGATGGCCACCGCTTCATCAACAAGGCCATAGAGCAAGGGGCTGTCGCCATCCTGTGCGAGAGTCTTCCGACGAAACGGACAGAGGGTGTCACCTATATTGCCGTGGAGTCGACCGAGGACTGCGTCGGCGAAGTGGCCACACAGTTCTATGGCGACCCGTCGCGTCGGCTGGTGCTGGTGGGCGTCACGGGAACCAACGGCAAGACGACCATCGCCACCTTATTATATAATATGTTCCGCAAGTTGGGATACCGCTGCGGCCTGCTGTCGACGGTGTGCAACTATATTGAGGGCGAGCCGGTGGCCGCCAGCCACACCACCCCCGACCCCATAGAGCTGAACGCCCTGCTGGCCCGTATGGTGGAGGCCGGCTGCAAGTACGCCTTCATGGAATGTTCCAGCCACGCCATTGCCCAGCACCGCATCGGCGGACTGCACTTCGCAGGCGGACTCTTCACCAACCTCACCCGCGACCATCTGGACTATCATAAGACCGTAGAGAACTACCGCGACGCCAAGAAAATGTTCTTCGACGGACTCGACAAGGACGCCTTCGCCATTACCAATGCCGACGACAAGAACGGCATGTACATGGTGCAGAACACAAAGGCAACCGTCAAGACCTATAGCACGCGGACCATGGCCGACTTCCGTGCCCGTATCATCGAGTGCCACTTCGAGGGCATGTATCTTGACATCGACGGCCACGAGGTGGGCGTGCAGTTCATCGGCAAGTTCAACGTGTCGAACCTGCTGTGCGTCTACGGTGCCGCCATCATGTTAGGACAGCGGCCAGAGGACATCCTCGTGACGATGAGTACCCTGAAGAGCGTCAACGGGCGCCTCGACCCCATCCAGTCGCCCGACGGCTATACGGCAATCGTTGACTATGCCCACACACCCGACGCCCTGCAGAACGTGTTAGGCGCCATCCATGAGGTGCTCGACGGCAAGGGGAAGGTCATCACCGTCTGCGGTGCCGGCGGCAACCGCGATAAGGGCAAGCGTCCGCTCATGGCACAGGAAGCCGTCCGCCAGAGCGACCGCGTCATCATCACCAGCGACAACCCCCGCTTCGAGGAGCCGCAGGACATCATCAACGACATGCTTGAAGGTCTTGATGCGAAGCAGATGAAGAAGGTCATCTCAATCGTCGACCGCCGTGAGGCTATACGCACCGCCTGTATGATGGCTCAGAAAGGCGATGTCATCCTGATAGCCGGCAAAGGCCACGAGGACTATCAGGAGATACAGGGCGTGAAACACCACTTCGACGACCATGAGGTGGTCAGAGAAGCCTTCGGCATGGCTTGAATAGGGGAAATGTTTAATCGGGGAATCGTTTAATCGATAATCCGAAAGAACGAATAATCGAAAGAACGAATAATCGAATAATCGAAAAATCGAAAAAAGATGTTATACTACGTATTCAGATATTTGGAGCAGTTTGGCGTCTCGGGAGCACACCTTTGGTCGTACATCTCGTTCCGTTCGCTGTTAGCATTAATCTTTGCACTGCTCATCTCGGCGTGGTTCGGCGAGTACTTCATCAAGTTCATGCGCCGCAGGAAGATTTTCGAGACAGAGCGCGACCCGGCTGTCGACCCGTTTGGCGTGGAGAAAAAGGGCGTGCCGACAATGGGTGGCATCATCATCATCGTGTCGCTGCTGATTCCCGTACTGCTCTTTGCCCGTATGCGCAACATCTACATCATCCTTATGATAGCCACCACCGTCTGGCTGGGCTTCCTTGGCTTTATGGACGACTACATCAAGATTTTCCGCCGCAACAAAGAAGGGCTGAAAGGCAAGTACAAGATTGTGGGCCAGGTGTCTATCGGTTTCATCGTCGGCCTGACGCTGTGGATCAGCCCCGACGCCGTGGTGCGCGAGAATGTCAGCGTGCAGCAGCAGAACCAGGAGATCGTGGTGAAGCATAAGGCCGATGCGGTGAAGTCGCTGAAGACGACAATCCCCTTCGTGAAGAACCACAACCTGAACTATTCCGAGGTGATGGGATTCTTAGGCCAGTATAAGGTGGCTGCCGGATGGGTGCTGTTCGTCATCCTGACCATCCTCGTGGTGACGGCAGTGTCGAACGGTGCCAACCTGAACGACGGTATGGACGGCATGTGTGCCGGCAACTCGGCCATCATCGGTGTAGCGCTGCTCATCCTGGCCTATGTGTCGGGACACATCGTCTACGCGGCCTATTTCGATATTATGTACATTCCCCATACTGAGGAACTGGTGGTGTTCCTGTCGGCGTTCATCGGTGCTATGATAGGTTTCCTGTGGTACAACGCCTACCCGGCACAAATCTTCATGGGCGACACCGGTTCGCTGACCATTGGCGGCATCATCGGTGTGTGCGCCGTCATCATCCATAAGGAGCTGTTGCTGCCGCTGCTCTGTGGCATTTTCTTTATCGAGAGCCTCAGCGTCATCATCCAGACGCAGTGGTTCAAGCTGATGAAGAAGAAGGGCAAGCGGGTGCGCGTGTTCCGTGCCACACCTATCCACGACAACTTCCGGCGACTGGACTCGCAGCTCGACCCCACGTCGACATACATCCTGCGTGGCTGGCCGAAGCGGCAGTTCCATGAGTCGAAGATTACGTTCCGCTTCTGGATCATCACTATCATCCTGGCGGCATTGACTATTATTACGTTGAAGATAAGATAAAGAGACCCTCCCCCCACCCCCTCCCTGTGAGGGAGGGGAGTAGATACCAAAGCCTGGAAGGTGTGAATACTACAAGGAGAAGGCTTTTATAGAGAAAAGAATATAAAAAAAGAATTTATGGAACAGAACAATGGTATAACAAACAGCAGACATACTACTCCCCTTCCCTCGGAAGGGGCTGGGGGTAGGCTCGTTATATTAGGAGCCGGCGAGAGCGGTGCAGGAGCCGCCGTGCTGGCCAAGAAGGAAGGGTTCGACGTGTTTGTATCAGACATGTCGAAGATTGCTGATAAGTATAAGAAACTGCTGGACGACCACCAGATAGCCTGGGAGGAAGGACAGCATACGGAGGAGCGCATCCTGGCTGCCGACGAGATTATCAAGTCGCCAGGCATACCCGACAAGGCGCCGATGGTGGCCAAGGCTGTTGAGAAGGGTATTCCCATCATCAGCGAGATAGAGTTCGCCGGACGCTATACGCAGTCGAAGATGATCTGCATCACCGGCTCCAACGGCAAGACGACGACGACGTCGCTCATCTACCACATCTTCCGTCAGGCAGGCTACGACGCCGGACTGGCAGGCAACATCGGCCGTTCACTGGCTCTTCAGGTGGCTGAAGATCCGCACGAATACTACATCATCGAACTGTCGTCGTTCCAGTTGGACAACATGTACAAGTTCCGTGCCAACATTGCCATCCTGCTGAACATCACGCCCGACCATCTGGACCGTTACGACAACAAGATGCAGAACTATACCGACGCGAAGATGCGCATCATCCAGAACCAGACGCCGCAGGACGCCTTTATCTACTGGGCCGACGACCCCATCATCTCGGAAGAGCTGAAGAAGTACGACATCAAGGCCGTGCGCTGTCCGTTCAGCGACGTGAAGAAGAACGGTGTCATCGGCTATATCGAGGAAGGCCAGTACAAACTGGAGTATCCTACGCCGTTCAATATGGAGCAGGAGAGTCTGAGTCTGACGGGGCGCCACAATATGTACAACTCGCTGGCCGCAGGTCTGGCGGCAAACATTGCCGGTATCAAGAAGGAGGACATACGCCGGTCGCTGAGCGACTTCCCCGGTGTGGAACACCGTTTGGAGAAAGTCTGCGACGTGCGTGGCGTCCACTATGTCAACGACTCGAAGGCCACGAATGTCGATGCTTGCTGGTATGCACTGGAATCGATGAAAACGAAGGTCGTACTGATTGTCGGCGGTAAGGACAAGGGCAACGACTACAGTCCGCTGATGCCGCTGATTAAGGAGAAGTGCTCGGCACTGGTCTATCTCGGTGCCGACAACCAGAAGCTGCACGACAATTTCGACCAGCTGGGCATCCCCGTGCGCGACACCCACTCTATGAAGGAGTGTATGCAGGCCTGCTACGAGCTGGCCCAGCCCGGCGAGACGGTGCTGCTCTCTCCCTGCTGCGCTTCGTTCGACCTGTTCAAGAACATGGAGGACCGCGGCGAACAGTTCAAGGACATAGCCCGCTCCCTCTGAATCGTCAATCGGAAATACTGTAAATTGTAATTACTCAAAGTGAACAAGAAAATAGGCAATCTGTTTAAAGGCGACAAGGTCATCTGGATGGTGTTCTTCTTCCTCTGCATGATCAGTATTGTCGAAGTCTTCTCGGCTTCGAGCAACCTGACGTATAAGACGCAGAACTATATGGGTCCCATCATCTACCATACGGCCATGATTATTGTCGGTGTGGTGGTGGCAGTGGTGACGCTCAACATCCCGTGCCGCTACTTCAAACTGTTGACACCTTTCCTGCTCGTCATCTCGGCGTTGACGCTGCTATGGGTGTTGGTAGGCGGCGAGAGCATCAACGGTGCCAACCGCGTCATCTCGCTGGCGGGCTTCACCTTCCAGCCGTCGGAGATTGCCAAGGGCACGATGGTGCTCGTCACGGCACAGATTCTGAGTGCCATGCAGCGCGAGACGGGAGCCGACCGCAAGGCTATCAAGTATATTCTCATGATACTGGTGCCTACGACGTTCCTGATAGGTATCGAGAACCTGTCGACGGCCGCCCTGCTCTTTGCCGTCATTGTCCTGATGATGTTCATTGGCCGCGTGCCGATGTCACAAATGGGAAAGCTGATGGGCTTCATTGGCGTGTTGGGCGCGCTATTCTTAGTGGCGGTGTTTACGTTGGGCAGTATTGAAAGCGACGAGACGGAAGAGGCTAAGCTCACCGAGACCGTGGTCGACGGCGACCATATTGACGCTAACGAGACCAGTATCAAGTCCCACGGTATCTTCCACCGATTTACTACACAGCGCAACCGCATCCTGAAGTTTGTGCAGAAGCAAGAGGTGGCCCCTGAGAACTACGACATCGAGGAAAACTTCCAGGTGGGCCACGCCAATATAGCCATCGCTTCATCAGGTATCATCGGCAAAGGGCCGGGCAACTCCTTGGAGCGCGACTACCTGCCGCAGGCGTTCTCAGACTTTATCTATGCTATCATCATCGAGGAGACGGGCATCATCGGTGCTGCTGTCGTGGCGTTCCTCTATATCGTGCTGCTCTACCGTGCCGCCCGCATAGCTTCGCGCTGCGAGAACAACTTCCCGGCATTCCTCATCATGGGGCTGTCGCTGCTATTGGTCATTCAGGCTACGTTCAACATGATGGTGGCCGTAGGGTTGGCACCAGTCACGGGACAGCCGCTACCACTCGTGTCGAAAGGTGGTACGAGTACTATCATCAACTGTGCCTACATCGGCGTCATCCTGAGTGTCAGCCGTTCCGCGAAATTGAAGAAAGAAGTTAAGGAATATAAGAGTATGGAGTCATGAAAAAGGAGTTAAGAGTCATTGTCAGTGGCGGTGGTACGGGAGGCCATATCTTCCCAGCCGTCAGTATAGCCAACGCCGTGATGCGCCTGCGTCCCGACGCGAAAATTCTGTTCATCGGTGCCCTGGGCCGTATGGAGATGCAGCGCGTGCCTGCTGCCGGCTACGAAATCAAGGGTCTGCCCATTCGCGGATTCTTCCGTCCGCTGTGGAAACCCGCCAATGTAGGCGTGGCTATCGACTACCTCAAGAGCAAGTGGCTTGCCAAGAAACTGCTCAAGGAGTTCAAGCCCGACGTGGCCGTCGGTGTGGGTGGCTATGCCAGCAGTGCGGCCCTTGGTGCCGCCAACAGTCTGGGCATCCCTACGCTGATACAAGAACAGAACTCTTATGCCGGTTTGGCTAACAAGCAGTTGGCTTCAAAGGCGAGAAAAATCTGTGTCGCCTACGAAGGCATGGAACGCTTCTTCCCGAAGGAGAAAATCATGCTGACGGGCAATCCCGTGCGTCAGGCTCTGCTCGAAACGACCATATCCCGCGAAGATGCCGTTCGCAGTCTCGGCTTCGACCCGGCGAAGAAGACCATCCTGCTTGTCGGCGGCTCGCTTGGCGCACGGACCATCAACGAGAGCGTCTTGCAGCATCTGGACCTGGTGGAACAAACCGACGTCCAAATACTCTGGCAGACGGGCAAGTACTACTATGCCGATATTCAGGAACGCCTGAAGGGCAAGCAGCTGCCCAACCTGAAGGCAACCGACTTCATCAGCGACATGGGCACGGCCTACCGTGCTGCCGACCTGGTCATCAGCCGCGCCGGTGCCAGCAGTATCAGCGAGTTCTGCCTTATCGGCAAGCCTGTCATCCTGGTGCCCAGTCCTAACGTGGCCGAAGACCATCAGACGAAGAATGCGCTGGCTCTGGCCAACCGCGACGCCGCTCTCTACGTCAAGGACAGCGAGGCACCAGCCACCCTGTTGCAGCTGGCTCTTGACACCGTGGCCGACGAGGCGCGCCTGCACGCGCTCAGCGAGAATGTATTAAAACTGGCCCTGCCCGACTCGGCAGACATCATAGCAAAGGAAGTGATAAAATTAGCAGAAAATGGAAAGTAAAGACTTGAAAGCAGTATATTTCGTAGGAGCCGGCGGCATCGGCATGAGCGCCATAGCCCGCTATTATCTGAAACGCGGCCTCGTCGTGGCCGGCTACGACAAGACACCCAGCGAACTGACACGCCAGCTGGAGCACGAGGGGATGCTCATCCACTACGAGGAGAGCGTCGCCGACATTCCGCAGGCATGCCGACAGCCGCAGTCGTGCCTCGTTATCTATACGCCCGCCATTCCTGCCGACCATGAGGAACTCGTCTATTTCCGTGAACACGGCTTTGAGATACAGAAGCGGGCACAGGTGCTTGGAACACTCACCCGCCAACACCGCGGACTCTGCGTCGCCGGAACACATGGCAAGACCACAACGTCGACCATGTGTGCCCATATCATGCACCAGTCTGCCCTCGACTGCAATGCCTTCCTCGGCGGCATCTCCAAGAACTACGGCACGAACTACATCCTGTCCGACTCCGACTACGTCGTCATCGAGGCCGACGAGTTCGACCGCTCCTTCCACTGGCTCCGCCCCTGGATGACGGTCATCACCTCCACCGACCCCGACCATCTGGACATCTACGGCACGAAGGAGGCTTACCTGGAGAGCTTCCGCCACTACACGACACTCATACAGCCGGGTGGTGCGCTCATCATCCATCGCGGATTAGAGATGCAGGAAGACCTTCCCCAGGGTGTGCGCCGCTATGACTATGCGCTGAATGAAGGCGACTTCCATGCCGAGAATATCCGTATCGGGAACGGCACCATCACCTTCGACTTCGTGTCGCCGATAGAGCCGGTGCCCAATATCGAACTGGGACAGCCCGTACCTATCAACATAGAGAATGGCATCGCTGCCATGGCTATGGCACAGCTCAACGGATGCACAGCCGAAGATCTGCGCTACGGTATGAAGACCTATGGTGGCGTCGACCGCCGTTTCGACTTCAAGATCAAGACCGACCAGCTGGTATTCCTCAGCGACTATGCCCACCACCCGAAGGAAATCTACCAGAGCGCGCGCAGCATCCGTGAACTCTATCAAGGCCGACATATCACGGCTATCTTCCAGCCGCATCTCTACACCCGCACACGCGACTTCTACCGCGACTTTGCCGACGCACTGAGTCAGCTCGACGAGGTGGTGCTGACGGAGATATACCCGGCGCGCGAACAGCCTATCGAGGGCGTCACCTCGCAGCTTATCTACGACAATCTGAAGCCGGGTGTCGACAAGAAGATCATCAACAAGGCCGACGTGCTCGACTTCGTCCGCGACCATACGTTCGACGTGCTCATCGTGCTCGGTGCAGGCGACCTCGACAACATGGTGCCGCAGATAACCGATATCCTCAAGAGAAAAATGTAAAAAACAACAGAAGAGAATGACCATTAACTGGAAGCAAACAGCATTCATCCTGGCCGACATTGTCATCGCCGCCTACCTGCTCCTGGCAATCACCGTCTTCAACCAGCCGGAGGAGAAGGCTACGGTGTGTTCCGAGGTGAACATCCGTGTTGACGACCAGCAGAGCGGACTCCTCAGTCCCGCAGAGGTGAAGCGCCTGTTGCAACAGCGCCGCCTCTACCCTTTGGGCCAGCCCATGCAGTTTGTCAGTACGCGCGACATTGAAGATTTCCTGGCTTCTAACCCATACGTGGAGTCTGCCCAGTGCTACAAGACGCAGAATGGCCATATCAATGTTGACCTCGTGCAGCGTCAGCCCGTGCTCCACGTGATGCCGACGAACGACGTACAGTACTATGTCGACACGCACGGCGACGTGTTGCCCCATACCCAACTTGCCGGCAATCTGCTTGTGGCAACGGGTACGATGGAGCGTAGCTTTGCCCAGAAGCAGCTGGCACCTATTGCACGCATCATCCTCGACGACCAGTTCTGGCGCTCACAGACGGAGCAGCTCAATGTGCTGCCTGACGGTACGGTCGAGTTGATACCGCGTGTGGGCGACCACGTCATCTACTTAGGTGCGCCAGTAGATGTTGCCAAGAAGCTGGAACGACTGCGCAAGTTCTACAAATACGGCCTCAGCCAGGCAGGCTGGAGCCGCTATAAACGCATCAGTGTAGAGTTCGATAACCAAATCGTCTGCAAGAAGAGCAGTTAAGAAGAAAGAAAACAAGTAACAAGGAGTAAGTAATATGGCAAAGGATTTCATTGTAGCAATTGAGCTCGGTTCATCGAAGGTGACAGGTATTGCCGGGCAGAAGAATCTGGATGGCAGCATAACGGTGTTAGCTGTGGCCAAGGAGGAGTCGTCCTCCTTCATCCGTAAGGGAGTGGTTTACAACATTGACAAGACGGCTCTGTGTCTGCAGGGCATCATCAAGAAGTTGGAGAACCAGTTGAAGACACAAATCTCGCAGGTTTATGTCGGTGTCGGCGGACAGTCTATCCGCGGAGTGCGTAATGTCGTGGTGAAAGAGCTACCCGCGGGCACCATCGTGACCGATGCGCTTATCGACGAGTTGGTCTATATGAACCGCAATTCTAATTATCCTGACCAGGAACGTATCGACACCGCCGTACAGGAATATAAGGTGGATTCACAGTACCAGCAGGATCCGGTAGGCATACAGTGTACGCGCTTGGAGGGCAACTATCTGAATATCCTGCAGCGCAAGGCCTTCTTCAAGAACCTCAACAAGTGCTTCGAGACGGCTGGCATTGCCATTGCCGAAATGCTCAATGCGCCACTGGCCTTGGCCGAGGCAGTGCTCACCGAGGCCGAGCGCCGCTCGGGCTGTGCACTCATCGACATCGGCAGCGACACGACTACGGTCTCCGTCTACTCGAAGAACATCCTGCGCCATTTAGCTGTCATACCCCTTGGCGGTGCAAACATCACGAAGGATATTGCCAGCCTCCAGATGGAAGAGTCGGATGCCGAGAACATGAAGCTGAAGTATGCCACGGCCTACACCGACAACAACGACATTGACAACAACCTGAAATACTCTATCGACCAGGACCGCCAAGTAGAGAGTCGCCGCTTCATAGAGATTGTCGAAGGCCGTCTTGAGGAGATTGTCGAGAACGCCTGGTATCAAGTGCCGTCGGAATATTACGACAAGCTTCTGGGAGGCATCATCCTGACGGGTGGTGGCGCAAACCTGAAGAATATCGAGCGTGCTTTCCATAACCACACTCATGTCGACAAGATCCGTGTTGCCAAGGCTCCTGTTCAGGCCATCAATGGCGGTGGCGACGACATCAAGTCGAAGAATGGCATGATGAACACCGTGTTAGGACTGTTGTTGAAGGGCGATGTCAATTGTGCAGGCTATGCCATCGACCAGCATGGCGACCTCTTTGAGCCGGTGAAGCCCTCTGGCACACAGGAGATTAACGACCAGCGCCCCGCCCGCAAGCCCGGTGATGTCCGCGCCGGTGTCGTCGTGACCGAGGCCGAGAAGCAGAAGGCTGAGGAGGAGGCCCGACTCAAGGCTGAGGAGGAAGCCCGACAGAAAGCCGAGGAGGAGCGTCTGCGTAAGGAGGAGGAGGAGCGCATCCGCCGCGAGAACTCCAAGTGGAACAAGTTCAAGAAAGGTGCCATGCGTTTTGTCAAGGGTATGGTCGAAGCGGATGAGTAGTCAATGAATCGTAATAGTAAATCGTTAAAAAATAAAGAATATGGCAGACAACACAATAGACATCCTCGACTTCGGTGAGCCGGAGAAGGAGCACAGCATCATCAAGGTCATCGGCGTAGGCGGCGGTGGCGGCAATGCCGTCAACCACATGTACCGCGAGGGCATCCACGACGTCACCTTCGTCCTTTGTAATACCGACGCACAGGCACTCAACGACTCGCCAGTGCCCGTCCATCTGCAACTCGGCTCCGAAGGGCTCGGTGCCGGCAACAAGCCCGAACGTGCCCGCCAGGCTGCTGAGGAGAGCCTCGAAGACATCAAGGCGATGCTCAGCGACGGCACACGCATGGCTTTCATCACCGCCGGCATGGGTGGTGGCACCGGCACTGGTGCAGCCCCCGTTATCGCCCGTGTCTCAAAGGAGATGGGCATCCTCACCGTCGGCATCGTCACCATACCCTTCCGCTTCGAGGGTGCCAAGAAGATTGACCAGGCACTCGACGGCGTCGAGGAGATGGCAAAACACGTTGACGCACTGCTCGTCATCAACAACGAGCGTCTGCGTGAGATCTATCCCGACCTCTCGCTCATGGCAGCTTTCGGCAAGGCCGACGACACGCTCTCCGTGGCCGCCAAGTCTATCGCGGAAATCATCACCGTTCACGGTGTCATCAACCTCGACTTCAACGATGTGCGCACAGTACTGCAGGACGGCGGCGTGGCCATCATGTCGACAGGATACGGAGAAGGCGAGGACCGAGTGAAGAAGGCCATCGAAGATGCACTGAACTCGCCACTGCTCAACGACAACGACATCTTCAACTCGAAGAAGATTCTTCTCTCCATTGCATTCAACGAGGAGAAGGGCGGCAAGGACAACTTCATGATGGAGGAAATGAACTACGTACACGACTTCATGGACCAGTTCGGCAGCGACTTCGAAATCAAGTGGGGCGTGGCCATCGACCCGGAACTGGGCAAGCGCGTGAAGGTCACCATACTCGCCACAGGATTCGGCATCACCAATGTCGACGGCATGGAGGCTCGACTGAAGAAGCATTCGCAGGAGGAGGCCAACCGCATGGCAGAGGAACAGGAGAAGGCTGCCGCCCGCGAGGAGCGCCGAAGCCGATTCTACGGCGACGCTACGGGAACGAAGCGCTACAAACGGCGTCCCCACATCTACCTCTTCCGGGCAGAAGACCTCGACAACGACGACGTCATCTCGGCCGTAGAGTCAACGCCCACCTACAAGCGCACAAAGGAGATACTCGAAAGTATTCATTCGCAGGCTACCGGCGACCTGCCTATCGACGCCAAGAGCGATATACAGTCGGAGCCGATGCAGGGTGTCATCAGTTTTGTGTAGATAATGGAAATCCCAACCTCTGTCTGAAGGTTGGGATTTCTGTTACATAATGCTTTCGCCCTCGATGTACTGCGACATGAAAAGGTGTTCACCGTCGAAGACGACGTAGCTGAAGTGTGATATCCAGTCGCCGAGGATAATCATCCGCGAGCGCCGTGTCAGCTGCAGGTCCACCTCAATGTGGCGGTGACCGTAGATGAAGTAGTCGACGTTCGGGTGAAACTGTATGTACTTCTTCGTGTAGAGCACGAGGAACTCACGGTTCTCGCCCATATACGGCGGCTCCTCGCCGCCGGGCCGCTTCATCCGCGAGTGCTTGGCCCATGTCTGGCCGAACCATATTGCCCAACGGGGGTGTAGCGCCGAGAAGGCCCACTGGCAGGCACGGTTGTGGAAAATCCACCTGATGAGCTTGAACGACTTGTTGGGGTCGCCAAGCCCGTCGCCGTGAGCCAGGAAAAACACCTTGTCGTAAATCTCAGTGGTTAGCGGCTTCTTATGCAGGATGACGCCGCACTCCTTCTCCAGGTAGTCGTAGGCCCAGATGTCGTGGTTGCCGGTGAAGTAGTGTACCTCCACACCCATGTCCGTCAGTTCCGACAGCTTTCCCAGGAAGCGGGTGTAGCCCCGAGGCACCACGTACTTGTACTCGTACCAGAAGTCGAACATATCGCCCAGCAGGTAGACGGCACCCGCCTTCTCCTTGATACTGTCGAGGAATCTCACCAGCCGCCGTTCCTGCATCCGTTGGTGAGCAATGGCCCACGAACCAAGGTGGGCGTCGCTAAGGAAATAGATTGGTTTCATATCTGAGAACTGAGAACTGAGAAGTGAGAGGTATGATTACTCTTGCAATGGCTGTCAACCATGCTTTTGCTTAAGGGTTTTAATTGAGCTGACAAGCAGTCTGACCAATTCGTCAGCATCGTTGTATATTGATTCATATTCTTTGTCGTTTAAGTAATTGCCATTATGCAGATTCGTAATCCAATAAAGCGTCTCGTCCGCTTCTTTCAGGGCCACATTCAACTTATGGATAAAGTCTGCCGTACTTTCTGCATTCCTGCTCTCCGTAATGTTAGCTCCAATACTGGTGCCACTTCTGAGTACTTGTGCCGAGATAATGATTTCTTTCTTTTCTGACTTCAGGTATTGATACATCCTAACGACTCTGCCAGCAAACTTCTCAGATTTGTCCAGCAAAAGGCTCCTTTCTCTCTTCATCATAATCACCTCCTTATAAAAGTCCTTATAAAAGTAATCACACCTCTCACCTCTCACCTCTCAATTCTCACCTCACTCGAATCCCAGTTCGACGCGGGCTTCCTCCGACATCATCGACTGGTCCCAGACGGGCTCGAACACCAGGTTGACGTTGGCACCTTTGACGCCCTCGACGCTCTCCACCTTTGTCCGCACGTCCTCCAGGATAAAGTCGGCAGCCGGACAGTTGGGGGCGGTGAATGTCATGTCTAACTCTACCGACGCGTCGTCCTGCACGTCGATCTTGTAAATCATTCCCAGGTCGTAGATGTTGACGGGAATCTCAGGGTCGTAGACGGTTTTCAGCACGTCGACGATACGCTCTTCTAAAAGTGTTTTCTCTTGTTGTGTCATATCAGGTTGCAAAGGTAATGAAAAAAGTTAGATTCTCCCACTTTCGTGGTAAGAAAAATAATTGCCGTCGGTCACGATGACGTGGTCCAGAAACTTGATACGCATGACGTCGCAGGCCTGTTTGATGCTTCTCGTCAGGTCGTTGTCGGCCTGACTGGGGCGCAGACTGCCGCTGGGGTGGTTGTGGCACACGGCCATGATGGTGGCATTCACCAGCACGGCTTCACGCATGATGACGCGAATGTCGACGGACACCTCACTGATGCCGCCGTGGGCAATCTTCACCTCGCGGATGAGACGGTAGTTCTGGTTCAGCAGCAGCAGCCAGAACTCCTCGACGTCGAGGTCCTGCAGCGTGGGGTGCATGTGGTTGTAGATTCTGGTGGCGGTGCCCAGGTCGGGGCGCTCCTCGGGCTTCTCGTGCTGGCGGCGCTTGCCCAGCTCGCAGGCCGCCATGATGGTGATAGCCTTGGCCGGTCCGACGCCGTTATACTGGCACAGGTCACGTATGCTCATCTTACCCAGCGTGTTCAGGTTGTTATGACAGTCGTTGAGGATGCGCTTCATCAGCGTCACCGCGTCCTCCTTCGTCGAACCGCTGCCCACGAGTATGGCCAGCAGTTCGGCGTCGCTCAGTGCCTGTGCTCCGAGCCGCTCCAACTTCTCGCGCGGACGGTCTTCCTCCGCCCACTGGTTGATGTTCAGCTTATTCTCCACTGCATTCATGTCTGCAAAAATACACAAAAAAACTGACTACACTCCGAGTTCCGTATGACCTGATTACCTTTGCAGACCACAAAGTCGCACTCGCCCGAACGGTCGTTCAGGTAATAGACATCCAATCCCTCCGACTTGCATTTCCTGACAAGGTGAATGGCTACGATGGTATTTTGGGTGCAAAGATACGAAGAAAAAAACGTAAAACGCGATATTTTACATAAAAACATAACATCAGAATACGATATTTTACAAGAAATGGCGTTTCAGAACGCGATATTTTACATAATAACGCTGCAATTTTAAAATAGTCAAATGATAGTGGAAATAAAAAGGGGGCGAATAGAAGGAAAAGATTAAAGTACTTGAAGTGACAGAACAAAAGCGACATGGCATCCGTGGCGCGGTGTATCAGCCAGTTCGAGCATACCGCCTTGCTGAATCGCCATTCTACGGCTTAGAGACAAGCCGATTCCGCTACCGCTTCGTTTGGTGGTGAAGAATGGTACAAAGAGTGACTGGCGATTTTCGGCAGGGATGGGAAGACCATCGTTACCTATATACAGACTCACTTGTTTATCGTGAAGACTGTCTTCAAGGACATCTATGAACAACTTCTGTGCATTGGCCTCGATGGCATTCTTTACTAAGTTCATCAATACCTGGCGTAAC
>Ga0256405_10007549_pt1 | contig 16235 bp, 10 predicted proteins | sample RumenRJG_02DNA_FD_189096 | JGI IMG/M metagenome (GOLD analysis project Ga0256405, IMG submission 189096) | Bovine rumen microbial communities from Lethbridge, Alberta, Canada - RJG_02 | ecosystem: Host-associated > Mammals > Digestive system > Stomach > Rumen | place: Canada: Alberta...
CCTTGAACTCCTTGTCGATGTCGGGTGTGTGACAGTCATTGGCGTAGATGACAGGAATACCTTCGGCGCGGGCTTTTTCGCAAAGCTTCTTGATAGGTTCGATGATGTGGTTGACACGCGGTGAGGCGATGGGTCCTGTGACAAAATCATTGAGCATGTCAATGACGATTACGGCATACTTTTTCATGTCTTTCATTTTTTTTATTCTGTTTTCAATAACTCTGGCACAACGTATGTGCCAAATACTGCCACAAATATAAATATATTTTTCTGAGATTACAAGCCTGTTCCACAAAGAAAATTCATTCCCCTGCTACGAAAAAACCTCTGCCTCCAGCCTTACGGGACTGAAAGCAGAGGTGTTGAAATCTCCTCCAAGATTGGTTATTTGCTTATCTTCTGAGTAAAGACACCATCACTGGTGGTGACGCGCACGAGATATACGCTGCTGCGCAAGTGTCCTGCCTCAACGTCGCTGCCGTTGCTCCGGCGGGCAACACAGCGCCCGCTCAGGTCGAACACCTCGATGTTTTTCACTGCGACATCGCCCTTGACAGCCACACAGATACGGTCGCCGTCCATGAAGACTACCGGCTTGCTATCGGCGGAGCTGACGGATGTGATGCCCGTAGATTCGTCCACGACATCAATCAACTTATAGACTTTATCGTAGCTGCCGATGCCCGACGTGGAGCTTGTTCCGAAGTCATAGACCAGGATGTAGCGTCCCACGTTATAGGTGATAGTAGATGAAATGTTGGCGGTGTATTGTGCTCCTGCTGCCAGGTTCACCCTTTCCATTTTGAGGATGCCGCCACTGCTCAACGTATATTGGCGCATGCGCACATAGATATACCCGTTATAGGCAGCAGGGGCTTCGAAAGTCACGGAGCCTGTCAGCTTCGTACCCTTCACCACTTGGTCGGGCATGTTGACAGACACGCCGTTGAGACGGATGTCGGTGCCTGTGCCGACGCTGATAGTGTCGCCATAATAGGCTGAACGGGTATCGTCAACAATCTGACCATCGCCCGTGAGATAGCTCACCTGAATGAGATAGTTACCCGGGTTAACAGGCATCTGCCGATAGAACGTGAGCGTCTTCGACTCACCTTTTTCCAGCGTAGCGTCTGCCTGCTGATACATATAGCGCTTGGTGGGATCGTTCGCATCCACAAGATAGAGTATCACGCCGACTTTTCCGGCTGCTCCATAGTTGCGGCTGTTGAGTGCGAAATAGACCATATCGCCCTGATTGGCAATAATCTGTCCGTCGCGGCGCTGCCAGAGCACATTCTGCGTCAGGTGCATCACGGGATAGTCTGCCTCAGGCAACACGGTCAGTATGTCCGATGCGACCGTCTCGGTGAACGGATGCTCAGGGAATCCCTTTTCAAAGAGGACAATCCTATAATCACCTGCAGGCATTTCATCGCTGAGGTTGATGAGGAATCTGAGCGACTCGGTGCTCTCGTCATAGATGTTCACGGCGTTCTCGTAGTCATAATGGGTGCCATTTTCCACTGACTGGAAGCGCACCACGACATTCTTCAGATGCAAATGCTTTGAGTTGTTCTGCAGAACGAGCGGCAGGACAATCGAACCCTTGGCGTAAACCTCCGGAAATTCCGATTCCACTTTCTCGAGGATGGTGACATCGGGAACCGGTGTATCGACTCCTTCTGTTTCGATATATCCGTTGTTGACATTCACCTTGATGCGGTTGCTGTATGGGATGCCCTGCGGATTGCGCCCGATTCCGTGTCTCAAGAACTTCCATTCATCGGTAGCACTCTCACGGAACATCAGGCGGATATATGCCAGACCGTTGGTGATGGTGCTCGACACCGTTTTAGGAACATCGCGCACGACGAACCCCATGATATATCCCGTCCGACGGTTGGTATAGGCATTGATTGTCTTATCCTCTATCTTCAGAATCTGTAACACCTCACCGTCGCGCTCCAACACGGCAGCAATCTGACCGTTGAACGGGGTCACGTCATAGTTCTCCACCGTTCCTCCTATGGAGAATTGGTCGCCGAAATCGTTGTTTGTCATCATCGTTGAGAAGTAGAGCGGGCGCTCATAGACGGCCGTCCCACCTGTCGGCGGCTGAATGCCTGTGATGATTTCCTGGTCGATGTTGTAAGCACCTTTTCCGCCACCCTCACCCAATCCGGCGGGCTCGAGATGGTTGACACTGAAATAGCCGTTGTAGTCGCCATACCATCCCCAGTTGATGTGAACGAAGTCCTCCGTATCATATCCGTCGCAGACAAAAGCATGACCACCCAGTCCGTCTTCGCTCGAAGCAGCATAATAGACGGGGCGCTGCGCATCAATTTCGCTCTTGATGATGCTGAGCCACTCAGAAGTGTCGTAGTAATTCCGTTTGCGCATGGTCGTACCACTATCATAGCGGAAATAATGGCGGAACGCATTTGGCACGATGGGCGATACGGCACCGCTGCCACCTGCCACATATTCCATCTCAACGGCTACTCCGAAATGGAATGCGAGTGTCGAGATAGCATCTTTCTGAGCCTCCGTCGCCTCTACTCCGCGATACGTGTTGAGGATGTTCGCCCAGTCGTAGGTGGTGTTTCCGAAGTCTGCGCTCAGTGTCTGTCCACATCCCTTGGTATCGGTATAGGTTTTCGTATCGTTTCCCTGTGCGGGATAACCGTGATATCGCATAATCTGCGTTGCTGCCGTAGCCACACAGCCAACGTAATAATGCTTGGTCTCTCCGCTGGCGGTGTAGGTGGGACACTTCAGATTGTAAGGAGTGTCCTGTCCCCACTTGATTTCGCCGAGCAATGGAGCCTGGACGGGAGTTCCCACACGACTGGGCGAGTGTACGACGCCCGTCTTGTTGCGACAACTCTCAATATACATCTCGTTGAGCTTCATCCACTCACGCAGATTCTCCGGCATACTTTCCCAGTTGAAAGTACCCTTGTCTGAATAGCCAAGCACGGGAATAGCCGCATCATCGCCCGACACAATCACAAAGCCGTCGCCATCACCTATATTAAATATATAATAAGGTGTATCGGAAGCTGTGGCATTTTTCATCAACCTCTTGGCTGACACAGATTTGAGCGGAGCGGCTTTCTTGCCGCCACGCTTACTGAAGAATTGTCGTGCCGTCTGCTCTGCCGTCTGTTGGTCAACGGGACCTGCCCATGACAACAGGCAGGCAAACAACGCGACAAAAAGAAATCTACTTCTTTTCATACACCTATCGTTTTACTTAACAAGTACCTTCTTCCCGTTCACGATATAGATGCCCTTCGTGGTCGGCTTGCCATTGAGAAGCACACCTTGCAGGGTGTACCACTTGCCGTCTTTCACCGTTTCCTGCTCGCGGTCGATGTCGTTGATGGCGGTCGGGTCAGAATAAGACACTTCTATCTCGTTCGATTTGCCGGAATAGATGTTGTCAACGTAATATCCTGTATAAGAAGAGCCTTTCACCGTCGGCGCGTAGGCAACCACCTTATAGGAATAAGTGATATTGTCGGTAAACGCCACGTTGAAAAGACAAGAGGTTACATCGCCCACGTCTTTGGTCTCTACCAATGAAGTCACCTTGTCGCCAACCGTAAGGTCTTGTGTCACCGCAATCTCATCGAAGAAGAACTTGTTGGAACCATTATATTCAATGTAAATATAGGTCTCGGCATTTCCTTTTTCCGACTCAATCGTATAGTTGGCAAAACCGCCCGACACTTTCACCGTCGCGCTGTCCACAGCATCGCTGCTGCCATTATAGATATAGACTTTCACAGAGTCTTCCTTGTAACTTCCATAATAATTGGAAGCAGCCTTCATCGTCACCTTGAACTTACCGCCGCTCTTGGACAGGTCGATGGCTGGCGTGCGGATGTAACCAGAACTGCTATACGGACTGATGCCGAAATAGCCGTTGGCTGCACAACTGCCGGATGCTGTCCATCCCGGATCGGCTGTATATGAATCCAACGCATAAGTCGAAGGATATGAGGGAGAACTCAAAGTGCCTTCTGTGAATCCTGAGAAGTCATCATGAAGTATATTCACCGTGCTGTCGTTTGCCAGTATCTCGTGCTTATAGAGACTCACTTCGTAGCCCTCTGCACCCTCAACAGCATTCCAGTTGGCAGTGAAGCCCGTTGCCGTCACATCGGTTGCTTCCGTTGCTTCCGGAGCCGAAACACTTGATATGGGTTTCACCACGCGGATTTCATTCGAATAGGCAGAAACATATTCGTCGCGCTTCGCACGCACCGTGAAATAGTATTTCTTGCCGGCAGTCAGTCCCGTCACCTGCTTTGAGTGGGTAGTGGCGTATGATGAAGAGGGTTTATCTACTGCTTCATCCTTCAACAGATATTCTTTCTCTTCGCCGTTCTTGCTATAAACGTCAAGCAGATAACTTGTCGCTCCAGCCACTACCTTCCACGTTGCAGTGAAAGAATTGTCGCTGGCTGTTGTCGGCTGTGTCGCCTCCGGTGCACCGATAAATGCCTGACTGGCTTCTATCTTCAGGTCATCGATGAGCATGCCACTGGCAATCAGATAGGGTTTGATGCGCAGGTAACCAGAAGCCTTTCCACCACCGCACATCATTTCAATCGTCGTCCAATCACCATTGTCGAGATAGATGGTCGCCGTAGCCGTATAAGAGCTATTTAGCAAAATCTGGATTCCTCCACCCGTAGCGTCCAATGCCTTCGCACGGAACTTGATTCTCAGGTTACCACCATTGCCCGACATATCGGTATTAGCAGTCTGAAGATAACCGTTATCACCAATTTTCAGACTACCGCCAGCCTCATAAACTCGCGAACCCGACCAATTGGCAAGGGTGTTACGAAGCTTATTGCTGGAATACGAACTGATGTCTGTCGTAGCAGGTGTAGATTCTGTGCCTTCCGTGAAAGCATCAAAATTCTGTTCAAGCACCACGATGGTATCGCCCTCGGCTGCAAAAGCAGATGCACAAGGTAACAATAACATCATCAACAAATGTTTGAGGAAATGTTTTTTCATATACATATTATAGTTAAGATTAATAATAAGCGAAATAAAATTCATAGATATCTGGCTACAAAGATAAACAATTTTCATAAAAAACAAAATAAAATGTACATTTTTTTGAATATTTTTATTCATATTGAAGTAAATAAGCGAACGAAACATTGCAGAAAGTCAGTGCAAACTGAGCTTAGAAGAAAGAATGTCTGCTTTCTTTTTATATCGAGACGCTGCCCGATTTGCCTTTCAGAATTCTAAAAAGTCGGAGCGTTTATTGGGAAAGTTCCGCAGCCAGCTGGCAGAGTTCGTCGTACCAGTCTTCGCCGAAACGTTGGATGAGGGGCTCGCGAAGGAATTGGTAGAGCGGTATGCGGAGTTCACGCCCTTTGGTGATGGCGTCGCGACAGACGTCCCAACGGCTGTAGTTGAGTCCGACGGTTCCGTTGGAGAAGCGCTTTTCCCGTATGGGGTAAAGAGAACAACTGATGGGTTTGCAAAAGGTGGTTTTTCCCTGTCGATAAGCCCGTTCCAACGCACACAAACAAGCCTCTCCCTGATAGCAGGTAAATACGCAGTCTTTCCCGTTGACGATGCTGGTGACAAGGTCGCCCTCGCTGTCCACATAGCTCACGCCCTGTCGGTCGATAACCGCCTGTGCCTGTGCCGAGAGGTCATCCCAAACGGTGTCCAGCGAATCTTCTATTCCGCTGATTTCATCGAGTGTCACCGGTGCCCCGGCATCGCCTTCGACGCAACAGATGCCCTTGCATTTCTCGTAGTCGCAGCAGAAATATTCGGTCAGGATTTCTGAAGTGAGCAAGACGTCGCCTACTTGCACGATGGTGGGATGCTGTGTTACCATTGTATCGGGGTTATCTGGTGGTTTTCCAAGTATTGGTTGCACTGTGAGAAGTGATGGTTTCCGAACCATCCGCCGCGGTTGGCACTGAGCGGTGATGGGTGCACGCTTTCGAGCACGAGGTTCTCCGTTTTGTCAATCATATAGCTTTTCCCCCGTGCATAGCCTCCCCAGAGCATATAGACGAGGTGTTTGCGCTGGGTTGCCAGCGCCTTGATGGCTGCATCGGTGAAGGTCTGCCAGCCTAACTGTGCATGTGAATTAGGCTGACTTGCCCGTACGGTGAGCGTGGCATTGAGCAACAACACGCCCTGTTGTGCCCACCGTGTGAGGTTTCCGCTGTTGGGAATGGGTGTTCCCAAGTCGTTTTGGATTTCCTTGAAGATGTTTTGAAGCGACGGCGGAAACGGCACTCCGTCTTGTACGGAGAAACTGAGTCCGTGCGCCTGTCCGGGCTGGTGATAGGGGTCTTGTCCGATGATGACCACCTTCACCTGATGGAACGGACACAGGTTGAAAGCGTTGAAGATGAGTTTTCCCGGTGGATAGCATACACCCGACGCATATTCTTTCCGCACTGCATCGGTCAGCAGGGCGAAATAGTTTTTCTCAAATTCTCCCTGCAGTTGTTGTTTCCACGAGGCTTCTATCTTTACATCCATACGCTGGGTGATGTTGCTAAGGTGATTCTTTCTAATGGTCGCTGATGAGACACTCGCCCGTCATGTCAGCAGGCTGTTCCAGTCCCATGATGTGGAGGATACTCGGTGCCACGTCTGCCAATCGTCCGTCTTTCACTTTCGCCGAATTATTGTCGGTCACGTAGATGAACGGCACGGGGTTGAGCGAATGGGCGGTGTTGGGCGTACCGTCGTCGTTGACGGCATGGTCGGCATTTCCATGGTCGGCGATGATGATAGCTTCATAGTCGTTTTTCTTCGCTGCCTCTATGACGTCTTTCACGCATTGGTCTATCGCCCATACGGCTTTGGCTATGGCATGATACACACCGGTATGTCCGACCATGTCGCCGTTGGCGAAGTTCACGACGATGAAGTCATATTTCCCCTGATTGATGGCTTCCACCAGGCGGTCTTTCACTTCAAACGCCGACATCTCCGGCTGAAGGTCATACGTTGCCACTTTCGGGCTGGGCACCAGGATGCGGTCTTCGCCGTCGAACGGTTCCTCGCGTCCGCCGTTGAAGAAGAATGTGACGTGTGCATATTTCTCCGTTTCAGCCGTGTGCAGCTGTTTCTTGCCCTGCTTGGAGAGATATTCCCCTAACGTATCTTCTACGTTTTCTTTCGGGAAGAGGATGTGTACGCCCGTGAACGAGGCGTCGTAAGGCGTCATGCAGTAGTATTGCAGTCCGGGAATCGTCTTCATTCCCTGCTCCGGCATGTCCTGTTGCGTCAGTACGACGGTCAGTTCCTTTGCCCGGTCGTTGCGGAAGTTGATAAAGATAATCACGTCGCCCTCTCCGATACATCCATCGACGGCACAGTTGTGGATAGGCTTGATGAACTCGTCGGTCACGTCTTCATCATAACTTTCCTGCATGGCAGCCAGAAGGTCAGTTGCCTGTTTGCCCTTGCCGCCGACGAGCAGGTCGTATGCTTCCTTGATGCGCTCCCACCGCTTGTCGCGGTCCATCGCGTAGAATCTTCCGACGATGCTGGCAATGGCTGCGTCGTTGGCTTCGCATCGCTGCATCACTTGCTCTATAAATCCTTTTCCGCTCTTCGGGTCGGTGTCGCGACCGTCCATGAAGCAGTGCACAAACGTCTGGTTTTTCAGTCCATACGCCTTGCCCACTTCTATCAGCTTGAACAGGTGTTCGAGGCTGGAGTGCACGCCGCCGTCGCTGCAAAGCCCCATCAGATGGAGTTTCTTGCCCTTCTCTTTGGCGTAGGTGTAGGCAGCCTTCACCTGCGGATTCTCCACGATAGAGTTATCCTTACATGCCCGGTTGATTTTCACCAGGTCTTGATAGACGATGCGTCCTGCACCGATATTGAGATGCCCCACCTCAGAATTTCCCATTTGTCCGTCGGGCAGCCCCACATCTTCGCCGCTTGCCTGCAGCTGACTGTGTGCCGACACTGCCGTTAGATAATCCAAATAGGGTGTCGGGGTATTAAAAATCACGTCACCCTTATCCTTTTTTCCGATTCCCCAACCATCGAGAATCATGAGTAATGCTTTTTTTGCCATCGTCTTTTTCTTTTTGTTTTTTGTTCTTTTTACCTTTTCTCAGCCCTCGCTGAATTTCCCTGCAAAGTTACGATTAAGCGAGGACAATACAAAATAAAAACTTGATTTTATTTTTATTGTTGAGCGTTAGGAACTTATGAAAAGTTAGTGCAAGTTGAGCGAAAAAGCAAATTTATTTGCATTTTTCCGAGACGCCGCCTAACTTGGGCGACAGCCAAAGTTACGATTAAGCGAGGACAATACAAAATTTATTTACTCATTTCTTATTTTTCGTCATTGCTCCGCAGCCCTTTCGTTGAGCGATTGTAGAGCGTTGGTTGTCGCTACGTTAAAGTTTCGTAAATCAAACTCGTACGAGATTGGTATGGAAAGTCGTACGAAGTTGGTATGGAAACTCGTACGAGATTGGTTGATGAAATCGTACGGGATTGGTCAACGAACGTGCAACGTAGCGATAACCAATGTTTAATATAGCGACAACGAATGTTTAACGATCGGATAACGAAACGTGCCACTCCCGGGTGGCGGGAGTGGCACGTTTGGGTGATGAAAGGATGCCGGAACGCGGCTTCCTGAAAGGTTTACAGTGTCCAGTCGGCAAATGTCTTGCTCGTTTCGACGATGAAATCCCACTGTTTTATGACGCGCTCTTCGAACGTTGCCTTGCATGCTGCGATGACTTCCTCGGGGAAGGAGTCGGAGAGCGAGAGCCAGCTGAAGTTGCGGATGTAGGACACTGCCCGTATCTGGTCGCACCGGTGCGCGATGGTTTCTTCGCTTTCGCCCTCGAAATAGTAGCGAATCATCCTGTTCCACACTTCCTTGCCGAGCTCCATGGGGATGCCGATGATTTTCTCGTAGTCGCCCACCAGCCCGACCATTGCCGAGTAGGCGTGTCCGAGGTCGATGAGCGGATGACCGTAACCCACCTCGCCCATGTCGATGAGCATCAGTTCGTCGCCCTGCATCATCGCGTTTTTCGCCTGCAAATCGCAGTGTAGCAGTCTGTTGCCTTGCGGGATGGCGCGGTGTATCTGCAAAAGCATCTCCACCCGTTCGTCACCGAAATAGCGGCGGACATGGTTGATGCTCCGCTCGTCGTTCTCGTGAGCGTTCGGGATATTGCTGGAGGGCGGCACCTTGATGTCGTGCAACTGGCGGAACAAGCCGGCGTATTGTCGGGCATACTCATCTACGTTTTCAGGATGGTTCTTGATGCACTGGCTCAGTGTCTGGGCTTTCAGCAGTTCATAGACCAGTCCGTACTGCTTGCCAACCTGCACCATGTCGAACGAAATGGCGGTCGGCATTCCCAGGACGAACGCTTCCTTCGCCATCGAAATCTCGTTGGTGATGTCGTTCATGCTTGTCCCTTCGCGGAACACTTTGATAATCGTGTCGTCCGAAACGCGATAGACCACGCCGACGCCTCCGCGCCCTATTTCCTCGCACCCTTCGACACACATTTGCCGAAGTCCGCGCTCGACGGTCATCATTTTCGTGAATCCCGTCATCTCGAACACGTTGTACACGTCGGGGCATACGTTGACCAACTTGAAGGAGGGATATTTCTTCTTCAGCATGAGCATCAGTCGCAAGCCCGAACTCGAGATATATTCCATCCCGCAGCCGTCCCACGTCAGCTCTTTCACGCCGGGTGCGTCGTTGAGCTTTGTCGCCAGCTCTTGCTGTATCTCTGTTGTGAGCGATGAATCCAGTCGCCCGTCAAACGAAATGGTCATGCAACCATTTTCTTCTTTAATCTGTATCATGTCCATGTTTTCTGTGTTTTAGTGTGGTCCTATTCCCCGTTCGGGCAGCTCTTCGATGAATTCGTCATGCCACATATTGTCTCTGCCGTCTGCATCCACGAAGTTGGTCGTGCCTACCGCCTCGAAAGGGTGGTGGATTTCGCATCCGCTCAGCACGATGGTGTTGTTCAGTTGGAAGAGCGGTGCCGTCTGATGGTTGCCGTAGATGCGGCAGTTGGTGAAGTTGACGTTCTCGCTCCATCTGCTTGTGATGAGCTCAAATCTCTCGTTTCTGAAGAAGTCGCACGTCATGAAGTTGATGTTATTGCAGTCGAGCACCTCCATGATGCCGTAGGAACAATCGCGGATGATGCTCTGCGTCATTGTCAGTTGGTGTGTCTTCGATGCCACGATGCCGTATGTGCCGCATCCGTAGAGGTCGCAACTGGAGATGAGTATGTTCTCGCAATTGGACGTGCCGATAACGCCACCTTCGCAATAGCCATCTTCCGTATGGCCGAGCACGAGATTGTCTATCGTCACATTCCGGCACCCCATCAGGTAGAACACGAAGGCATATCGCGGTTGGACGACAATCTTCGCCCCATGCTTACCGCGTATGGAGAGATTGCTGATGTTGACGAGCGTCAACTGCCGTCCGTCAAACATTTTTTCACTCATAATCCATTGCTCGTTACTTGCTGCCGGTCTGCCCTCAACGAGGAAATGCTCTCCGTCGTAGGCGTTGATGAAACGGCGGTTGGCGGTGCGGAAATTATCCTCGTTTTCCAACACGCGCGACAGGTTCAGCGTCACGTTCTCACTGATGATAATCTCGCGGTCTGAGCCCAATGCAATCAAAAAATCCAACTCGTTGTCCACCTCGAACACCTGACTGGATGGTGATGCCCCGTCAGCAGGAATGCGGTATTCCGCCGCCTCTTGCACCAAAGGGGAAGCAGACAAGGCAGCAAAGCTCATGCCCACCACTAACATTGATATCATTCTTTTCATAGGCGTTTGTTTTTTATTGTGTTTGATTCAATTTATCACGATTTCATCGGTAAAAATCCATCCTCCGAACTTTCCTTCCGAAGCCTGCAGACGCACATACCGGGCACGGTTGATGCCCTCCCATCGGAAGTGGCGGATGAAGTAATCCCTGTCCCGGCTCACTTCCCTCACTTCAAGGTCGCCTACCTTCCAGGTTGTGCCGTCTTCCGAGAAAGAAACGCGAACTTCAGCCGGTTCGAAAATCTCCGGTCCGGTGAACTGCATGAAGTCGGCTGCCACGCTGCGGATAGTCTGCTTCCTGCCCATGTCGATGACGACGTCGAGCCGTTCCGAACTGATGAATCCTTGCCACCGACCGTCGCCGTAGGACCAGCCGCCGCGCTTCCCATCGGTCAGCGAACCGTCGCCTCCCGCCTTGTATGCGTCCGAATAGGGAGCCAGATATTGCACCTTCTTGCCCCTGCCTTTGTGGCGTATCTCTGTCCGCGATTCAGCACGTGCACCCGTCTCGTTCTTCAAATCGAAGGGATGATAGCCGTTTTGTTGCAGCCAACCGACAGCCTTCAATGCCCGACGGCGGAAGTCAGCATAGTCGTCTGACTGCGGACTCCATCCTCTTTCGGCTATGGCAAGCATCCGTGGGTAGAGCATATACTCCACATGCTCGGGCGTTTCAATCATCTCAGTCCACAGGTTCCCTTGTATTCCGATGATATATTTTTCCTGTTCCGTCCCTTTCATTTCCGGAGGAATGGGGTCGTAGCCGAAGACTTTTTCCAACGGAAGGAAACCGCCGAAGGCTTTCGGCTGACTTTCAGGCGCATCCTGATAACCGTCCAGGTAGCAGTATCCGCCAGGCGACATGACAACGCGGTGCCCCATCCGGGCGGCTGCCAGACCGCCTTCCGTCCCCCGCCACGACATCACCGTTGCGTTCGGAGCCAATTCGCCCTCGAGAATCTCGTCCCAACCCAACAGTTCCCTGCCGTGACGGTTCAGGAATTTCTCGATGCGGGCAGTCAGATAAGCCTGCAACTGGGCAGCCGTCTCCAATCCTTCAGCCTTCATTCTTGCCTGACACCTGGGGCATTTCATCCATGCCTGCCGTCCCGACTCGTCGCCTCCGATATGGATATACTTCGAGGGGAAGATGCGCATCACTTCCAAAAGCACGTTTTCCAAGAACTCAAACGTCTGCTCGTTGCCTACGCACAAATCGCCGCAATCCTGCCCTGCATTCACACACTTCAACTCGGGATAGGCGAACAGCACCTCCTCAGAGTGACCGGGCATCTCTATTTCGGGGATAACCGTGACGTGGCGGTCCATGGCGTAGCGCACCAAGTCGCGCAGTTCGTCCTGCGTGTAATAGCCTCCGTATGCGCCCGTCGCATCTTTCCCGCAGTATCGCCGGTCCTTTTCAATCCACCATCGCGTCCAGTCCGACTGCGTGCGCCAAGCCGTTTTTTCCGTGAGCAGCGGATATTTCTCCGTCTCCATGCGCCATCCGGCAGCGTCGGTCAGGTGCAGATGCAACCTGTTCAACTTGAAACGCGCCATGGCATCGATTTGTTTTTTGATGAAATCCACGTCCCAGAAATGGCGCGAACAGTCGAGCATCATGCCCCGATAAGCAAATCTTGGCGCATCTTCTATATCCACGAACGGCACTTTCCCGTCGTCCAACAACTGGTTCAGTGTCTGGAAAGCATAGAAAAAGCCCGACGCGCTGCCTGCCTGAATACGGATGCCGCTGCCATCGACATGCAAGGTGTAGCACCCTTCTTCACGCAACTCCGAGCGTGACTCTATCAGTATGAAGTTCTCGGTCGGATGCTCACGCATCACGGTCAAATCCTTCCCCACACAACGGCGCAGGGACGCCACCGTTCTCCGTGCCGCCTTGTCCTGCATGTTGGTGTGAATGACCGTCTCGTCGCTGATTGTAAAAGTGCCTTTACCGACCGTCATTGATGACGGCAACGGCAAAACCGATTGCGACATGGCACTTACGCTGCCGAACAACACGAACAGCAGGCACATACAACAGCGCTCTATACTCACTTCAAATCTCATCTTCTGCAAATATAGCAAAACTTCTGCAATAACCATAAAAAAACAACGTAAAAACATCACCTTATCAATTATTTTCACTATCTTTGTACATCGTAAATGAACTATCATGAAAACTGTAATGCAAAAAATCAGAACACTCGCCATCTCACTTATCATCTGCTCGTGCGCACAGAACAACGGCAGCCGAGTGCAGGCGCAAAACACAACACCTGAGGACACCACGACCCGGCAAGTCACACTCCTTTTTGCCGGCGACCTCATGCAGCACGACGGACAGATAAAGGCTGCCCGCACTGCCGACGGATATGATTACACCGACGTCTTTGCACGGGTAAAGCCTGAAGTTAGCCGCTACGACATTGCGGTGGCAAACTTCGAGGTGACACTGGCAGGACCACCATACAAAGGCTATCCGTGTTTCTCGGCTCCCGACGAATATCTCCGGGCGATTATCGATGCCGGATTCGACGTGATGCTCACCTCAAACAACCATAGTTGCGACACACGCGCGAAAGGACTGGAACGCACCATCGTCATGATGGACTCACTGAAAATGCCCCACCTGGGGACTTACCGCCATCAGAAAGAGCGCGAGCAGAACTATCCGTTCATCATCGAGCGCAACGGCATACGCATCGCCATGCTCAATTTCACTTACGGAACGAACGGCATTCCCGTGCCGCCACCATACATCGTCAATCTGGAAGACACGGCGCAAATAGCAAAAGACATCATTGCAGCAAAGAAAAAGGATGCCGACGTCATCATCGCATTCCCACACTGGGGCATTGAATATGCGTCACTGCCCAGCAATGCGCAGCGGAAACTCACGCAATGGATGCTCAACAAGGGCGTGGACCATGTCATCGGCGGGCATCCGCACGTCGTACAGCCGTTCGAGGTGAGTGAAGACAACAAGGGCAACAAGCACCTCACCGTCTATTCGCTCGGCAACTACGTCTCCAATATGACCAAACCGCATACCGACGGCGGCGCCATGGTCACCATGACACTGACCAAGAAAAACGGGAAGACGGCGATGACCGACTGCGACTACTCGCTCTTCTGGGTGTCACGACCACAGACTTCGGGGCGAAAGAACTTCCGCATCTACCCGGTGGGATGGACCACCGACGAGATGAACGCAGCAGAGCGCAGCCTCCGCGAGCGATACCTCAGCCTCACACGCACGCTGTTTGAGAAACACAATAAAGGCATTAAAGAAAAATTAGTCACTGAATAATTCCTATGAAAAAGAAAATCTTACTACCATTACTGCTGCTCGCCCTCTCACCCGTGATGAGAGAAAGCGGAGCAGGATGTGCCCTGGCACAAGGAAACATCCACAAGCGCTCAACCACCTATGAGTGGCCCAAAGAAAAGGATGTAGTCGAAAACCTCAAAGCATGGCAAGACCTCAAATTCGGAGTGCTCATCCATTGGGGGCTCTATGCCGTGCCGGGCATCGTGGAGTCGTGGTCCATCGTTGATGAAGACTGGATCACACGCGACACCACCATGACCTATCAGCAGTACAAAGACTGGTATTGGGGCTTTGCCGAGCAATTCAACCCGACCAAGTTCAACCCCGAACAGTGGGCACAGGCGATGGATGACGCCGGCATGAAATACATGATTTTCACCACCAAGCACCACGACGGATTCTGCATGTTCGACAGTCGGGAGACCGACTTCACCATTGCCAAGCACGCCTTCAAGGACAATCCGAAGCGCGACGTGCTGAAATACGTTCTCGAAGCATTCAGAAAACACCAGTTCAAGATAGGAACCTACTTCTCCAAGCCCGACTGGCACTCGCAATATTACTGGTGGGATGTCTATCCGACGAAAGGCAGGAACGTGAATTATCCCGTTGACAAATTCCCATGGCGCTGGGAACAGTTCAAGAAGTTCACTCACAACCAGATGCAGGAAATCCTCACCCGCTACGGCAACGTGGACATCCTCTGGCTCGACGGCGGATGGGTTTGCAAGGAACGCAAGCAGGACATCGACATGCCGCGCATCGCACAGATGGCACGCAGCCACCAGCCGGGACTCATCATCGTGGACAGAACCATACACGGACCGTACGAAAACTATCAGACTCCCGAGCGCACCATCCCCGAAACGCAGCTCGACTATCCGTGGGAAAGCTGCATACCGCTGTCCGACGACTGGGGATACGTGAAGCGACCGCGCTGGAAATCGCCTGAAAAGGTGGTCAATACGCTCATCGAAATCGTTGCCAAAGGCGGCAACCTCGTGCTCGGAGTGGGACCGACTCCTGAAGGACTCATACAGCCCGAAGCCGTGGAGCGCCTCAAGAAAATCGGCGACTGGATGAAACGCAACGGCAAGGCACTCTACAACACCACCGTCACACCACACTACAACGACGGCAACGTCTGGTTCACCGCCTCCAAAGACGGCAAAACCACCTACGCCATCTACATGCTCAACGAGGGTGAAACGCTGCCCGCACAAATCAGTTGGACGGTCAACCTCCCGAAGAAAAGCGTCCACCTCGTTGCCAACGGCAAAAAACTGAAGGCGAAAGTCAAAGACGGACGCGTCACCGTCACCCTGCCCTCAGGACTGCCACAACAATCAGTGGCGATGGAAATCAGGTGAACTGACGCGAGAGAGAAGATATGAAAAGGCGCACGGGCAAAGATGTCCGTGCGCCTTTTCGCTTGTCTCTTTTTTCATCAATGGAATCCTCCCCATTTCCTTACAAAAAACCTCGGTTGCACGCATTTCCGGTTTAACCCAAATCGGTCATTAGACTTTGTGTTCAGAATGTTGTTTGCTTTGTGCAGATGTCTTCAAGCTTTCTCGACGACGTAGCGGGCTACGATGAGAGGAAGCTTGAAGGCAGATGCCGAAGCAAATAACACTATGACACGAAGAGCAGAAAATAACCACAAAAATATCTAATAGCGTTCTAATGACCGATTTGGGTTTAAGTTAAAAAATCAGCTTTTTAACACAAAAAGTTTGACACTCGGGGCGCACACTTCTCCATTGAAATTCGGAGCAGTAACGAATATCCATGCAAAACGCATGCGTTTATTGATTAAAAACCGCATATCCGCATCATAAATATTCCAATCCTGTTTCCAAAAGTTACGGTTTTACCTCTCAAAAGTGCCACTTTTGCAGCCTAAAAGTTCAACTTTGAGGAGGCGAAAGTTCAACTTTCACAAAACCGAAAAACAGCAAGAAAACGTAAATCGTTCATTTTCAGCAGTTTGAAAAATCATCAAAAATCACGCTTTTTTCGACCAACT
>Ga0256405_10007551_pt1 | contig 16233 bp, 14 predicted proteins | sample RumenRJG_02DNA_FD_189096 | JGI IMG/M metagenome (GOLD analysis project Ga0256405, IMG submission 189096) | Bovine rumen microbial communities from Lethbridge, Alberta, Canada - RJG_02 | ecosystem: Host-associated > Mammals > Digestive system > Stomach > Rumen | place: Canada: Alberta...
TTCATTTGGAATACCTCTCTGTTCGTATAAGATTTACCAACCCGTCAAGTCAGTAGTCTTATCGTACTCTGAGGTATTCTTCTTTTCAACGTCCACCACGATTTAAACTATACAGGAAGCTCCTTCCCCAGGGTAAAGACAGAATCAAACCGGCAGGCTTCCCGGCAGCTTCCGCAGCGGATACATGCCTCTGTATTGATTGTATAAGGTGATTTGGGCCGACCGGTAATGGCCCCGGCGGGGCAGGCCCGCATGCAGGCGCCGCAGCTGCGGCACTTGCCGGGATCGATGGCAAACCGGGTCAGCTCCTTGCAGACGCCGGCGGGGCATCTGTGCTCCAGGATATGGGCTTCGTACTCATCCCGGAAGTAGCGGAGGGTGGTCAGGACCGGGTTGGGAGCGGAGGTGCCCAGAGCGCACAGGGCAGCATCCTGCATCATCTCTCCCAGTTCCTCCAGAAGGTCCAGGTCCTCCATGGTTCCCCTGCCTTCGCAGATATCCGTGAGAATCTGAAGCATCTGTCGGAGACCCTCTCTGCAGGGGGTGCATTTGCCGCAGCTCTCACCGCAGAGGAAGCTGATATAATAGCGGGCCACTTCCACCATGCAGCTCCGGTCATCCATGACGATCATGCCGCCGGACCCCATCATGGCGCCATATTTTTTCAGGGTATCAAAATCCACCGGCAGATCCAGCATGCTTTCCGGAATACATCCGCCGGAGGGACCGCCGGTCTGGACGGCCTTGAATTTTCTTCCGTCTTTGATGCCGCCGCCGATCTCAAAGATCATCTGACGGAGTGTGGCGCCCATGGGCACCTCCACCAGGCCGGTGCGGCGCACCTTGCCCACCAGGGCAAATACTTTCGTTCCCTTGGACCCTTCGGTTCCCACGGAGGCGAAGTGCTTTCCGCCGTGGAGAATGATATAGGGCACGCAGGCCAGGGTTTCCACGTTGTTGAGAACCGTGGGCTGTCCCCAGAGGCCCCGCTGGACGGAACGGATGTACTTGGCCCGGGGTTCGCCCACATGTCCCTCAATGGAGGTCATGAGGGCTGTGGATTCGCCGCAGACGAAGGCGCCGCCTCCGCGGACCACCTCCAGCTTAAGCCTTTTCCCGGAGCCCATCATATTGTCGCCCAGAATTCCCGCCGCCTCCGCATCGCGGATGGCCTGGCGGATGTGACGGACCGCGACGATATATTCGTCACGGATATACAGGAATCCCTGTTCGGCGCCGATGGCGAGGGCGCAGACAGCCATGCCCTCCAGCACGCTGTGGGGGTCGCCGTCCATGACGGAACCGTCCATAAATGCGCCGGGATCGCCCTCGTCGCCGTTGCAGGCCACGTACTTGGGGAAGTTGTCATATCCTGCTGCGGTGCGCCATTTGACGGCGGTGGGGAAGCCGGCGCCGCCGCGGCCCCGGAGACCCGAATCATCCATCTCGCAAAGAATCTCCTCCGGCGTCATGGAGAGGGCCTTCTTCAGCGCCTCGTAGCCGCCGGCGGCGATATATTCGTCAAGGCTTGTGGGATCAATGTTTCCGGTGTTCCGCAGGGCAATCTTCACCTGGGGGGCATAAAAGGGATTTTCCTTAAGCGTGCGGGATTTTGTGCCGTCCGCATCTTTGTAGAGGAGGCGTTCCACCACTTCATCCTTCAGGATGGAGGCGGAGAGGATCTCATCCACGTCGGAAGGCTTTACATGAAAATAAGCCGTACCGGCGGGGAGAATGGTTACGACAGGCCCGTCTTCACAGAGGCCTTTGCAGCCGGTTTTTTTGACGGAACATTCTACTTTTGCCGGAGCGCCGGTTTCGGCGAGCTTCTTCCGGAATTCCTCCGCCAGAAGAAGACTGCCGTTTGCGGAACATCCGGTGCCGCAGCATACGCTGATGGTTTTCATTCGCCGCCTCCTTTCCGGTAAGAATCCAGGATGGACGGAAGCTTTTCTACGGTGACTTTCCCGTGATAGTTTTCATCGATCAGCATGGCGGGGGCCAGGGCGCAGGAACCCAGGCAGTTCACCAGCTCCAGGGAGAACATGCCGTCCTCGGTCACGCCGCCGTCGCCGATGCCCAGAAGACGGGAAATGCCGTCCAGAAGGCCTGCGGATCCGCGGATATGACAGGCGGTTCCGTCGCAGAGTTTGATAATATGGCGGCCCTTTGGCTTAAGGCTCAGGGCCTTGTAGAAGGTTGCCATGGAATAAAGGGAGGACAGGGGACAGCCCAGATATTCGGAAAGCTGCTCCATCCCCTCCCGGGGAATATAGTTATATTTGTGCTGCAGATCCTGCATAATCGCAAGGCTGAAGCGCTGTTCGGGGGGATAGTTTTCAATCACTTCCCTGATATCATCCAGTACAACATCCATGCTGCGTTACCTCTCTGAACAGATAGTCTGATATATAGGAACATGCGAAACAGACCCCGCAGGCGGGGCCTGTCGCTTATGGAATCATCCTCCCGCAACCACCGGGAATACGGAGACCTCATCGGTTTCGGCGAGAGGGGTATCAAGACCGAAGAGAAACTCTGTCCTGCGCCCGTTGACCAGGACAAAAATCCGTTCTCCGATGTCGGTGCGATCCGGCGTGAAAAACTCATTCAGGAAACGCTCCCCGTAAAGCTCGCCGATGCGGAATCCGAGTTCCCGGACCGTGGTGACCCCTGTGATGGAGGCTTCCCTGCAGGCGGCATATTCCGGATCTCTCAGATATGCAAAGAATTTGACCCTCATTTCTTAAAGATTCAGCTCTTTTCTCTTCTCTGCTGTGGGAACGCCGTCCGCATCCCATCCGCGGGCTGCGTAGTATTCCTGAAGCATGGTGTGCAGTTCGTTGACCTTGCCGGCAGCAGGCCCCTCCGGAAGTTTATCCCGGAGAAGTCTGGGCGGAAGGGTATCCTTCTCGACGCCTGCGGCAATATTGAACTGTTTCTCCAGATTCCAGATGCGCTCGCCCTTCAGCAGGACCTCCGCATCGCTTTCATCGCTTCCCACGGCTTCCCGGTACATGCCGGCAATCTCCGGAAGTCCGATGCCGAAGGTGGTGAAGAGGCAGATGCCGGTGGCATCGCAGAGTGCTGTCAGATCCTGGAAGAGCTTCAGGGTTGCGGGTTTATCTTTGGTTACCAGCGGCTCCATGGCCATGGGGATGCCCAGAACCTCCGGGGAGATCATGTAGCCGCGGACATGGCAGCCGCCGCGGTTGGAGGTGGCGTACTCCAGGCCGATACCCTGGATGGCGCGGCCGTCATAGGCGGGCATTTCCTGCTTCTTGACGGACATGGAGAGCTCCGGATGGCCGTACTTTTCTGCCATGCGGTAGGAGCCGAGACCCAGGATTTTTCCGAAGCCTTCGCCTCTGCAGGTCATCTCGGTGGCCTTTACCATCGCTTCCGCATCGCCAAAGCGGAGCGGGAATCCGATATCCTCTTCGGGGATGGCACCCATCTCATAGAGCTCCATGGCGCAGGCCACGGTAGCTCCCATGGTGATGGGGTCGATGCCGTACTGGTTGCAGAGGAAGTTGGCGTTGCAGACCGCGGCCAGATCATTTATTCCGCAGTCAGCGCCGAAGGACCATCCGGCCTCATATTCCGGACCTTCGCCCTTGGATTTGAAGGCGCCGGACTTGATCTCAGTAAGACGTCCGCAGCCGATGGAGCAGCCGAAGCAGCCCTTATTGCGAATCAGATGCTTTGCGGCGAGAGATTCGCCGGAGATGTCATCGGCAGCAGCAAAGCAGGAACCGTCTCTTGCGTTGTTGACCGGAAGTCCGCCCACGCCGTTGACGATATTGACCAGAATCATGGTTCCGAAGGCACCCAGGCCTGCGCCGGTAACGGGATGGGCTTTCAGTGTGGCTCGCGCCTTAATGCATTCATCAAAGAAGGCCTCGGGTCTTGCCACAAAGACGGAACCGGTGCCCTTGACGGCAACGGCCTTCAGCTTCTTAACGCCCATGACGGTTCCCATGCCGCCGCGGCCGGCTGCACGGTGTTTGTCGTTCATGATTCCTGCAAAGAGGCATCCCTCTTCGGCAGCCGCCGAGATGCAGGCGACGCGGAAGTTCTCCCCGCATTCTTTATAAAGGGCTTCCGTTGTATCGAAGACGTCTTTTCCCCAGAGGTGGGAGGCGTCTCTCAGTTCGACCTGATCATCGTTGATATAGAGGTAGACCGGTTTTTCGGAGATATCTTCGAAGATAATGCCGTCATAGCCGGCATATTTCAGTTCCGGTCCGAAATGTCCGCCGGAGTTGGCAGCGCCGATGGTGCCGGTGAGAGGCGATTTTGCCACAGCGTTGTAGCGGCCGGAAGAGGTGGCTGCAGTTCCGGTGAGCGGGCCCGTCATAAAGATCAGATTGTTGTCCGGGCCTAAGGGATCGCATTTCGGGTCGCACTCGTCACAGTAGTATTTGGTGCCGAGACCTCTTGCGCCCACGTATTCCTGTGCACTTTTTTCATTCAGAGGCTCTTTCCGGATGGTGCCGTTTTTCAGGTTTACCCGGAGGATGGTGCCGATATATCCGTTCTTCATGCGAGATCCTCCTCTCCGACCAGATCTTTATACCGGTCTCCAAGCAGACGGCGGCGTTCGGAGGTGGTATCCGTATCCTCATACTGAATCGCTCCGCCGGGACAGTAGGCTGCACATTTCGGCTCACCGCCGCACAGGTCGCACTTGAATACTTTCTTCAGTGCGGGATGGTAGGAAACGTTGCCGAGAGGACAGGCATTCATGCACATCCGGCAGCCGATGCACTTATTGTAATTGATGGTGACGGCACCGGCGTCGTCCCGGGAAATCGCATTCACGGGACAGACCTTCATACAGGAAGGCTCTTCGCACTGCATGCACATGAGGGGAATGGCCACGGCGGCCTTCTCGTACTCAAAGACTTTGACATTGGCCATCTTGGGATTGAACTGCTGATAGTGACCAAAGGAACATACCAGTTCACAGGTCCGGCAGCCAATACATTTTTCAGGTTTGATGGATAATTGTTTCATGCGATTCTCAGGACAGAACCTGAATGTCACCTCCTTTTTTCTATTGCTATTTTTGTGGTCAAAAAGTAATATATCTATATGTATTAATTTTAAACTTTTCACTGAAAGAAAACAAATTTTCAAAGAAATCTTATATTATCATCCGGAATAAGGAATGCAGTGCTTATTACATATTGGAATAAGCAGAGAAAGGCCAGAGGCGTATGATATATCTTGACAATGCAGCCACAAGCAATAAAAAGCCGGAGACTGTCTATCAGGCTTCGGACCGGGCGCTTCGCGCCTGCTCCGGGAATCCCGGCCGGTCCGGTCACAAGGTATCTCTGGAAGCGGGGGCCATCCTGCAGGAGGCCAGAAGAAATCTGCAGCAGCTGTTCCATGCGGATTACGCGGATGAACTGAGCTTTGCGTACAATGCCACCATGGCCCTGAACCAGGCCATCTGCGGTATGGCAAAGCCCGGGATGCATATCATTACAAGCACGCTGGAACATAACTCCGTATCCCGGCCCCTCACGCAGCTGCAGAAGGAGCAGGGGGTGGAGCTGACGATTCTTCCTGCCTCTGTGGACGAAGGGGCGGACCCGGAGGATCTGAAAAAAGCATTAAAGAAGAATACGGGTCTTGTGGTGATAAACCACGTGTCGAATGTCACCGGCACGGTGAATGATATCGAAGCCATGGGACAGATCTGCCGGGAGGCGGGAATCCCCTTCCTGGTGGATGCTTCTCAGTCTGCGGGAAAGCTTGAGATTGATGTGGGCAGGATGCCCGTCGACATGCTGGCCTGCCCGGGACATAAGGGACTTCTCGGCCCCCAGGGGACCGGTGTCCTCTACGTGAGGAAGGGAATCCTGCTGAATCCTCTTCTGTCCGGCGGCACCGGCAGCTTCTCCGAGCTTCCGGAACAGCCGGAGGCGGTCCCGGATCGCTACGAGAGCGGTACCCAGAATGTGCCGGGCATTGCCGGTCTTGCTGCCGGAGTGCGGTTCCTGCTGGATACCGGCGCGGCGGAAGTGGAAAAGAAGGAGTCCATGCTTACGGAGCGTCTGATCGAAGGACTGTCCTCACTGCCGGGCATCACCGTGTACGCGCCGGGACCGGGGAAACGGAGAGGTTCCGTTTTCTCTGTGAGGCTGGAGAGTGCAGAGCCCCAGGAGGTCTCCATGATTCTGGACAGCGCCTTTGATATCGCCGTGCGGGCCGGACTCCACTGCGCCCCATGGGCCCACCGGATGCTTCAGACCCTGGATAAGGGCGGAACGGTGCGGTTCAGCCCGGACTTTTTCAACACGGAAGAAGAGATCGATGCGGCCATATCAGCCATGGAAGAGATTGCGCGGGAAGGAAGTCTGTGACGGTCCGGTTTCCGTGCGGGGAGGAATGGAATGGACAATCGCTACGCGAGACAGAGAGTGCTGAAATACATCGGAAAAGAAGGCCAGGAAAAGCTGGGTGCCTCCCGGGCAGCCATCGTGGGGATGGGTGCGCTGGGCAGCGTCCAGGCAAATCTTCTTGCCCGGGCGGGAGTAGGATATCTGCGGCTGATCGACCGGGATACGGTGGAGCTGAATAACCTCCAGCGGCAGGTTCTCTATACCGAGAAGGACGCAGAGGAGAGTGTTCCCAAAGCCTTTGCAGCGGCGGAACGGCTCCGGCAGGTGAACAGTGCGATAGAGATAGAAGAAGTGATCACGGACCTGAACAGCGGGAATGCGGAAGCACTGCTCTCTGATGTGGATGTGGTGCTGGATGCCACCGACAACATGGAAACGAGAGACCTGATCAATGAGGTCTGTGTCAAACACGGAATTTCCTGGGTATACGGCGGCGCCCTGGAGACAGAGGGCATGACCATGAGTATCCTCCCGGAGGGCCCCTGCTTTGCCTGCATGACGGGCAGAACTACCCATGGGGGAGCTGCTGAGACCAGAACCTGCAGCACCGTGGGGGTGCTGAACGGGCTGACCTCCGTCGTGGCTTCCATCCAGGCTACGGAAGCGATGAAGATTCTCATCGGTTCGCCGGACGTCAGGAAGACCCTGCTGTATGTGGATATGTGGAATAACGAGATGCGGGAGCTGCCTCTGGAGAAGAATCCCCGCTGTCCGGTATGCGGGCGCGGAGAATACTGGTATCTGAACCACAGCGCCGGAATCCGGGCCACCGGGTTCTGCGGGAAGGATGCGGTACAGATCGTGCCGGAGAATGCGGCAAAGCCGGATCTTCAGAAGATGAAGGAGAAGCTGGAGGCGCTGGGCACGGTAAAGCTCACCCGGTTCTGCCTGGATTTCGAGGGACCGGAAGCCAGCTTTCAGATCTATCCGGACGGGAGAGCCGTGATACGGAAGGTGAATTCGGAGGGAAAAGCAAAGTCTGTTTACGCAGAGTATATCGGGTTCTAGAAAAGCCCGGGCATAATTACAGTCAGTAATTACAGTCAAAAATGGTCAGAAAACCGGGATACAGCTCAGCAGCAGTATGTACCACTAAAAAAGCTGAATATTTACAGCAGCTCTACCAGCTCGATCTTAAAGTTCAGCTCCTTGCCCGCCATCTCATGGTTGGCGTCGAAGGTGATTCCAGTGGTAAAAAATCCCCGCTGCCCGGTGTGCGGGTGCGGGGAATACAGGCATCTGCACTGAATGGCAGCAGAGGCCGTCATGTAATATTCTTTTTATTCTTTAATTTCACTGCGGCAAGGATGCCTGCGAGCAGCACGAGAGCCGATATGCCTGTGAGAATCAGTGCAGTCCGGATTTCTTCGGTGCTCATGCCGGTTTCCTCTGCCGCATTTTCGTTCATCGGGCCGCCGCGGCCGCCCTGACCGCCCCGCCTGTACATGGAGACTGCATCACCTGCCCCGGCTGTTTCTCCGGATGTATCCGTCCAATCCGGTGCCTGGCCATCCATGCCCTGCGGAGGTTCCGGCATTTCGCCGTCCATGCCCTGCGGAGGTGCGGGCATTTCGCCGTCGGCATTTTCCTGCATGGGACCGCCGCCCCGACCGCCGAAGCCGCCGCCCTGACCACCGCCGAATCCGCCCATGCCGCCGAACCCGGCACTTCCGAAGGTCGTCGCGGTCTCGGACAGTTCCACGGAGTTTTGGGTTTCTCCGGTAACCAGGGTGCAGCTCTTCCCCACGGAAAGATCGGGGGAGCTCAGCACCAGGGAGGAGAAGCTGTAAGGAATTTCCGCCTCCAGCAGCACGCTGCCATTCTCATCCAGGAGTTGTACGGTTTCGCCTGCTGCATTTGTGGTGTCGTAATTGTACATCAGGGAGACCTGGGCAGAGTCTGCGCTCATGGCCTCCGCCATGCCGGAGCTTCCCGCAGCGATGACGGTGCCGCCGTTAATATAGCACTGGCCGCCGGATTCACTGCCGAAGTCGATAGCGTTGTTCATGCTGTCCGCACCTACGCTGATAAATACGGTACCGCCGTTGATCACAATGTCGCCGTTGGAATCAAGGCCGTCCACATCCCGCCCGTTTTCGGAAAGGAGGGTGATGGTTCCGCCGTTTATGGTGAGGAGCGAGCCGGTTCCGCCTGCATTCATGCCGTCATCTGTAAAGTTTACGGAGATGTCGCCGCCGTCGATGGTGATGGTTTTGGCCTCCATTCCTTCGGCGCACTCCGTGATGTCGATGGTGCCGGATTCTACGGTGAGCCAGTCCGTATCATCATCGTTGGAAACGGTGATGCCGTCGTCTCCGCAGGAGATGGCAAGGGTCATATTTCCGAACACCGCGCTGTCATTTGCGTGGATGCCGTCTTCCTTTGCCGTAACAGAGATGTCGCCGCCGGCAATCCGCAGGTCGTCGTTGCAGACGATGCCGTGCCGGTATTCTGCCGTCACGCTGAGGCTTCCGGCGCCGTTAATGGTGAGGTCGTCCCTGGAGAATATGGCGCCGCGGATGCTGTTTTCCACGGCGGTTTCGGAATATTCCGCACCGCTGGTGAAGGAATTCTCTGTCCCGTCGGCCAGGGTGAGGAAGACCTTGTCCGCCTCTTCGATGTCCAGGGTTGCGCTGTCGGAACAGGAGACCACGGCACCGTTCAGGAGAATCCAGGTTTTTCCGCTGGTTTTGGAGGTTTCATCCACAATGACGGACCCGTCCGTGAGCGTACCCTGCAGGACATAGCTTCCTGCCGCGTAGATCACCAGGTCCCCGTCGCGGAAATAGGCGCCTTCGCCGTCGATTTCCGCATTGTCACCGGTGAGGGTGATGACCGTTGCGCCCTCTGTATTCCAGTCCGCGTCCAGGTCATTGTCGGTGAAGACCGCAGAGGCCTCCTCCGGCACAATCTTCTGTATTCCCAGGGCTTCTCCTCTGGTAAATGCCGCCGTAATCAGAAGTGCTGTGATAATGGCGATCACGGCGATTTTATCGATGATTCTGCTTGCTGCCATCGCCGAATTCCTCCATTTATCCCATGTAGTCGCCGTTGTAGGAAACGAGAACCGCATCCTCCACACCCGCAAGGTCTGACAGGTCGTTGATGAAATCGGTGCTGTCATCCTTCAGGCGGATTTCCAGATTCAGCTCCACCGTTCCCTTTCGGGCGGTTTTGCTCTTAACAATGCATTTTTCCACAAAGGGATTCAGGAAAGCCTCCGCGGCCTTCTCGCTGTCTGCGCCGTCGCAGTGCAGAACCAGAATATAGGGATTCTTATAGGCCTTCCGGTTGGCAAAAAGCATCAGCACAAGGCCGATAACCACGGAACCGATGACGGCCAGGGGAATCATTCCCGCGGCCAGCACGATGCCTGCCGCGATGGACCAGAACAGAAACGCGATGTCCAGGGGCTCCTTGATCGCCGTACGGAAACGGACGATGGACAGAGCACCGACCATACCAAGGGAGAGTACCACGTTGCTGGAGATGGCCAGGATGACGAGAGCCGTGATCATCGTCATGGCGATGAGGGTCACGCCGAAGCTGGAGGAGAACATCACGCCGGAGTAGGTTTTCTTATATACATAAAAGATGAACAGGCCCAGGCAGAAGGACAGTCCCAGCGCCAGAACCATGTCCAGCGGACTGACTGCGGTTACGTTGTTCAGGAAACTTGATTTGAAGATGTCGCTGAATGTCATTTTCATTTACCCCCATGTGATTAATCGTAGATTCTGCAGGCTGCATATTTGGAAAATGCGCCCTCTCTTCTTCCGTGAATCTGGACAATGTCCCGGATGATATCCGGGAGATAGGCGTCCCACTTGACTTCCAGGATGATACCGGTGCCGCCGGCCATCTCCTGAGCAGTCCGGTCTCTCACCGCCGGGATGGTGGGCACCTTCGGATTCAGGAAGTCGGTGCTGTTCAGGCCGGTGTGGATGTCATAGTCAAAGGTGACCCGGACATTGCCCGGTCCGTAGATATAGGGCTCTCTGGTGTAGTCCACGATGGTGCGTCCCTTAAGGCCCTGATAACGCATCTTGCAGTAGAGCTCTTCCAGAAGGGGCCGCCGTTTTTTTGCGGATTCCGGATCCTTTGCGAGGACTTCCATCTCCTCCGCGATCCAGTCGATGTTCCCGTCCGCAATGTTCTGTGCTTCCCCGGCGGTCAGGTGACAGCTGTACTTTGTGCCCAGGCCCTTCACCTTACTCTTTTTTTCCAGATGAATCAGGGAGGTGTCGTGATTGTAGTAGCGGATCCGGAACTTTTCCCGCATGTTCACGCCGTCAATCTTCTCCCGCAGGGCCTTGTCCGACAGATTGTCGAAGTAGAGACTCCGGATAAAATACTTTCCGTCCACCGTGTGAGGGTCCTGGTGCGCTACCGCCCTGAGGCCCTGCCGTATGGCAATCAGGTCCGAATAGGTGATTTCATGTTTGATTTCGTGCCGGTAATGGATATCTCCCAACTGCCGCACCTCCTTTTCTGCCGGTCTGCAGATTGCTGTCGGAACCGGTATTTAAGTATGCCTCATTATCACCAAAACTTGTGACCAAACTGTGATTATCATGTGTTGATTCTGTGAGAGAGTGTGTCGATTCTGTGAGAAATCGGGGCAGGATCCCGGAGTGAACAGCAGCGCCTTGACTTTTTCGGTCTGATTTCGGCCTGCCCTCTTGCGGTACATCTCAGCCGTGCTGATTCCGGACTTCCGGGATGTATTATTTTCGTTGTAATAAGCAGTATCTGAGCAAATACATCCCTAATTCTTTACAGACGAAAGGAAGGGCTGCAGATTCTTTCGATTCTGTTCTCGAATCGAAAGAATCTGCAGCCCTTCCTTGCTCTAAATATGAAAAAAACAGCTCTGTCAGGTTTCCAAATGCGGTTTCAGATGTATTTCAGAAAACTTTTATGCCCTTTTTGCCCGGCTTATGCCGGTTCAATATGGTTCACTCCGGCTCCGCCGAAACCGGCCGGAGAATTCTGCAATTACAGCAGCTCTACCAGCTCAATCTTGAAGTTCAGCTCTTTGCCTGCCATCTCGTGGTTGGCGTCGAAGGTGATGGTGGTCTCGTCCTTTGCGGTTACCTGTACCGGGAAGGAGCGCATGCCGTTATTGAGAAATACCTTCTGGCCGACGGTGAGATTCTCGGCGCCGGGGATCTCGATGATATTGACGCTGAAGATGGCGTTCGGGTTGGAAGGACCGTAGGCCTCTTCGGGCATCAGATGAACATCGACAATCTGTCCGGGCTCCATGTTGGCTACTGCCTGGTCAAATCCGCGGATCATCATGCCTGCGCCGCAGATGAATTCAAGGGGCTCGCCCCGGTCATAGGAGGAATCGAACTGGGTGCCGTCGTTGAAGGTACCCTTATAGTGTACGCGGCAGGTTTTTCCTACGTTCTTACCCTCAATCGGGGGTTCGGAGGAACCGCATCCGTGGCATCCGCCGCATCCGCCTTCGTGCTCGCCGCATCCGCCGCAGCCTTCTTCGTCCTCGTGATGGTGATCGTGGTGGTCGCAGTTGGCGCCGGTATTCACCAGCTCGCCGCGAAGATATGCCTCGACTGCCGCATCCGCGTCGCCGGAAGCGCCGGCCACCACTTCCACGCCGGCCGCTGCCAGGGCATTCTGTGCGCCCTCTCCCAGACCGCCGCAGATCAGCACATCGATGGCCTTGTCTGCCAGAAGGCCTGCCAGGGCCTCGTGGCCTAAGCCGTCGTTGCCGATGACTTTGCCGGAAACAATCTTGTTGTCTTCTACCTCGTAAACCTTGAAGCTTTCGGTTCTTCCGAAATGCTGGAATACATTTCCGTTTTCATAAGTAACTGCTATTTTCATGCTTTGTCTCCCTGATTTCTTATGGTAAATAGATGCCCGTCTGTATACGGATAAAGTACAGACAGCGAATAGTACCAGTTTATGCGAAAAATGGCAAACTGGCAAGCCCTGACGGAAAAGAGATGTAATTTGACATCTGAACTGTAGTATAATGAAGAGCAGAGGAAAGGGGAGTTCAGATGGAAAAAAAGAGAGTATTTCTTTATCTCCAGGCAGCCCTGTGTATCCTGACGGTCATCATTCTTGGCGCATCTGTCATCGGAATCTACCGGGAGGGCGCTCTTTGGAAGGCGGCGGGGCACCCGGGAGACTGGATTTTCACACCGGAAAAGGCGAGGGAGGTTATCCTGCGGGTGCTTCCCGTGCTTCTCTGCGGATGTGTGCTGACCGTAACAGGACTTCTCCAGGGAGTCATGGACGGGAATGAGGAGCTGCCCCCGGCGGATACGGAGACTTCCAGAGATCTCATCTGCGGACGGGTGAAAGAGCCCGCAGAGGCGATGATTCAGGAAAGAGAGCTGCAGAAGAAGCTGCGGATCGGCGGATGGGCCGGGGCGCTTGGCTGCATGGTTCCGGTTCTTCTCTATATCACAGACGGAAGAAATTTTGAAAGCACGGACTTAGAGGCTGTGATGGGCGCGCTGGTTATGCACATCCTTCCCTGGACGGCGGCAGCGCTGGTTATTCTTGCCGTGTGCGCTCTTCTTGGCGAAAACAGCATGAAGCGGGAGATGGCGGCAGCAGGCATCCGTCTGAAAGAGGAGAAGGCGGCGGAGGCCGCAGGGGCTGCTGCCGGAGAACCGGCGGCCGCAGGGGCTGCCTGCGGAGTGTCGGGGGCAGAAACGGCAGCAGGACCCGCCGCAGAAACGCCGGGAGGTTCCGGAACAGAAGCGGCAGGCGGAGCAGAGACAGATGGCCGGAAGACAGCGCTTCTTCGCGGAGTTGTTCTTGCCGCGGCGGTGGTCTGCATCCTGGCCGGAATATACAATGGAAGCATGAGGGACGTCCTGTTTAAGGCGATCAATATCTGTACGGAGTGTATTGGACTTGGGTAGTCAGAAATCCTGGTGGGAAATCCACCGTCCGACAAAAAGAAAACTGGTGCAGCTCTACTGTGCGCTGCTCTATAATGCCCATCTGCGGGGCTTTAAAGAAGGTCAGATCTATACGGGAAAGACCAAGGCGCTCTGTGTGCCCGGATTTAACTGCTATTCCTGTCCGGGTGCCGTGGGGGCCTGTCCTCTCGGTGCCCTGCAGAATGCCATCGCGTCCTCCGACACCAGAATCGGCTGGTATGTGCTCGGCATTCTGCTGCTCTTCGGCACAGGCCTCGGAAGAACCATCTGCGGATGGCTCTGTCCCCTGGGGCTTCTGCAGGAGCTTCTTCACAAGATTCCGACCCCGAAGGGAAAAAAGAACCGGATTACCCGGGTTCTCTCCTGCCTGAAGTATGTGATTCTCGCGGTGTTTGTCATTGCGATTCCCTTCTGGTACGGGGTGCTTCACGGCATGCCGGTGCCGGGCTTCTGCAAGTATATCTGTCCGGCGGGCACTTTCGAGGGCGCCATGGGCCTTCTTGCCCATCCGGGCAACCGGCAGCTTTATGCGGTGCTGGGGATTCTCTTTACCCGGAAGTTTGTGATCATGCTGGTAATCGGGCTCTGCTGCATCTTCTGGCACCGGGCCTTCTGCCGGTTTATCTGCCCGCTGGGGGCCATCTACGGGATGTTTAACCGCATCTCTTATGTGGGAATGCGGGTGGATGCGAACCTGTGCAATCACTGCGGCTCCTGTGTCCGGAGCTGTCCCATGGATATACGCCGGGTGGGGGATCATGAGTGCATCCACTGCACAAAGTGCATGACTGTCTGTCATCAGAACGCCCTGTCCCTGAAGGCAGGAAAGCTTACGCTGGTTGGGCCGGAGAGCGGCGGCGGGACCTCCCGGCCGGAGACTGCCGGCACGGCGCCTGACAGGACGGCGGCCGGAAGCCGGAAGAAGACCGGACGCATCGCCTGGGGCGCAGCGCTTCTTGTGCTGTGCGCCGCCCTCCTCTGGTTCAATGTGCTGGATCCGTCGGTAAAGACGGCGAATGCGGCCCTGGCCAATGAGACCGCCGTGAATCACGCAGCCGGCGGAAAGGAAACCGGCGGGGATGGTGCCGGCGGGCAGGGAGCAGAAGAAGACAGGACAGATGAAAAAGCGCCCGCAGCCGCAGACGGTGCGGCCATGGGCGCGGAGGAAGGCATGATCCTTCCGGACTTTACTGCAGAATGTGTGGATGGAACCGAATTCCATCTGGCAGATACCAGAGGGAAGGTGGTTTTCATCAATCTGTGGGCGACCTGGTGCGGTCCCTGCGTGGCAGAACTGCCGCTGTTTGATGCCCTGTATCGCGAGCACGGGGATGATATCTGCGTGCTGGCCATTCACTCTCCGGATGTGACGGAGGATGTGCCGGCATTCCTCGAAAAGCGGAACCTGTCGATGCCATTTGCCGTGGACGGGGAGGACCGGGCTCTCTTTACTCTGGTGAACGGAACGCCCACCCTGCCCCAGACCCTCGTTCTTAACCGGGAAGGAAAGGTGATTTACAACCGGGTCGGCTCTGCCACGGCGGAGCTTTTAGAGGATCTGTACCGACAGGCGTCGGGAGAGGATTCACCGGGGAATCCTTAGTATCCGGTCTCACACAGTCAGGCTTTCTTTCTTAGTATATCTGCGACAGCGCCTCCGCATTCCGATGTGGAGGCGTTTCCGCCCTGATCCGGGGTCACGTGTACTCCTTCCATCAGAACCGCTTCGATGGCGTCAATGACACGCCTGCCCCAGTCCTCATAGCCGAAGAAGTCCAGCAGCTGGGAGGCGGACCAGATGGCCGCCAGCGGATTGGCGATGCCCTGTCCGGCAATATCCGGAGCCGAGCCGTGAATCGGTTCGAACATAGAGGGGAATTTCCGGTCCGGGTTGAGGTTTGCCCCTGCCGCCAGGCCCATGCCGCCGGCGATGGCCGCACCCAGGTCGGTCAGAATGTCGCCGAAGAGGTTGGAGGTCACCACGATCTGGAACCGGGCGGGGTCCTTCACCATGAACATGGAGGCGGCATCCACCATCAGGCTTCTGGTTTCCACATCCGGATATTCTTCGCCCACTTCCTTAAAAATCTGATCCCAGAATACCATGGAATAATTCAGGGCATTTCCCTTGGTCACGTTGGTGAGGGTTTTCTTCTCCTTTCTGGCCAGCTCATAGGCGTAGCGGATGACCCGCTCGCAGCCGGTCCGGGAGAATACGCCGTCCTGGATGACCACTTCCCTCGGCGTCCCCTTATAGAGCCAGGCGCCCTGGCCGCTGTACTCGCCCTCGCTGTTTTCCCGGATGAAGGTCATGTTGATGTCCTCCGGGGTCACGCCGGAGAGGGGGCAGACAGCGCCCCGCAGAAGCTTTACCGGGCGCAGATTGATGTACTGGTCGAAATCGTGGCGGATCCGGAGGAGAAGATCCCGGAGAGAGATGTGATCCGGTACGCCCGGGAAGCCCACGGCGCCGAGAAGGATGGCGTCAAAGCGGGAAAGAATCTCCATGCCGTTTTTCGGCATCATTTCCCCGGACTTCAGATAATATTCGCATCCCCAGGGGAAGTATTCGTAGGTAAAGGAAAACCATCCGTCCGCGCAGGCGACGGTGTCCAGGATTTTCACACATTCCTTCATGACCTCCGGGCCGACGCCGTCTCCCGGAATGACTGCGATGTTATATGTCTTCATGGAAGCCTCCTTAACAGATAGCAAGAGATAGCCGCCGCAGCGGACTGCAGCACTTTCAGTATAGCCTTTTCCGGTGAGAATATGCAACCCGGGATTGACGAAACAGATGTTTACAGCTAGAATAAACGGGTGATTACACCGACAGTTCGCTTGTGCCATCCTGTCGTTAAAAAAAACCAGGACTGCAGACAGGATTA
>Ga0256405_10007553_pt1 | contig 16233 bp, 20 predicted proteins | sample RumenRJG_02DNA_FD_189096 | JGI IMG/M metagenome (GOLD analysis project Ga0256405, IMG submission 189096) | Bovine rumen microbial communities from Lethbridge, Alberta, Canada - RJG_02 | ecosystem: Host-associated > Mammals > Digestive system > Stomach > Rumen | place: Canada: Alberta...
GGCTTATCTGTAATCTGTCAGCCATATCCTTTACTGCGGGGAGCACATCGTCCTCTTTAAGTTCCCCCTCTGAAATAAGCCTTTCTATCTGCCAGACTATCTGTTCTGTTATCGTCAGACGGCTCTGCGCATCTATCTCTATATCCATGTTGTCCTCTTTTCCGTTTTGCTGTTTCCTATCTTTCGTTTGGTATACTTTTCAGCACTCAGCCGTTTTTCTGTCTTTTTCTGCCAAGCACCGCCGCTATAAGCGTTATCATAGCCGCACCCACCGTGAATATCACGCCTCCCGCTGTCCGACCCTGCGAAAACAGCGCCAAAGCAATCATAACATCTACAAGTATTACGCTCCATATGGAATCCAGTATCTTATCTGTACTTTTCATTTTTCTCTCTCCCTGTATCGTTCTGTTTTTTGATTTTCCGAAGACTATCCTCTGTTCTTTTTCTCTTTCCTGCCCCTTGCCATATCACCGATGCCTATCGCCATAAATACGATCCCCATGGGCATCATGCCGTCCATCAGCATCCAAATAAGCCCCAGTGCTACAAATTCTGCGCCCTCTGCTTCTCTGTTTTTCGGGCTGCTCTCGAATATCTTTCTTATCTTTGTCATAACTGCTGCTCCTTTCCTGTTTTTCATTCTGTTTTGCTGTGTCCTGTCTTTCGTTCACAATTTTACACATGGGTCTATTTATTTTTTTTCATGTAAAACTGTATTCACTGTTCACTAAGTTTGAACTGTATGTATACAGTATACACAGTTTGCACAGATTTGTCAACAGGTCGGGACTTTCTTTGTAAGAAAGCACAAAGTGCTATGAGATTTTCAACGTGCTTATCAGCAATATGCACTATTTTTCATCATCCAACTGTACTGCAAGACATCTGACTGTATATACACAGCTACTCAACTGTATATATCCACATAAACAAAATAGCCCACGACTCATATCGTGGACCATTCTGCGGTAAAACTATTTATAGGAGAGGGTGAAAATATCATAAGCTCTTATACTCTTTCTTTATCTTGTGTATATCATAACACTCCCAACTAAATTTAACCTTAAACCCATCTTATTTTTCAAATAAATTTTTCTCTGCTCACAAAATCTATTTACAGCTTCGTTCCGCGCAAAAAAATCCCGCAGAAGATCTCTCTCCCGCGGGGTGATTTTTATTTCAGTCTAATTTAAGCTTTAGCCAGATCAACGCTGTTCTTATCGGTGGTAACAACAAGCTTGTCGCCGTCTGCACCGACCTTTACAAGACCTATACAGCCCTCGCCGTTCTCAACGATGACTTCTGCTATCTTGTCCTCGACTTCTGCCCTTATCACGCGGCGGATATCTCTCGCACCCAGCTTTTTGCCGTGGCTCTTCTCCGCGATAAGTTTAAGCGCATCGTCGGTATACTCCAGCTTTATAGCCTTTTCCGAAAGCGGTGCTCTCATCTCGTCCAGCATAAGTGCAGCTATCTTCTCGTAGTTCTCCTTTGTCAGTGAATTGAACATAACTATCTCGTCAACACGACCGAGGAACTCGGGTTTCAGGAACTCTCTCAGTGCCTTCATAGCCTTGTTTTCGGCTATCTCGGTGTCGGTCTTGTTGAAGCCCACACCTGAATCCTTATCAGCGGCACCTGCGTTGGAGGTCATAACGATTACAGTATTCTCAAAGGAAACGCTCCTGCCCTGTGAATCGTTTATCTTGCCCTCGTCAAGTATCTGGAGGAGTATATTCATAACATCGGGGTGAGCCTTTTCGATCTCATCGAAAAGCACCACGCTGTAAGGTCTGCGCCTTACCTTTTCAGTCAGCTGACCTGCCTCATCGTAGCCAACATATCCGGGAGGCGAGCCGATGAGCTTGGATACGCTGTACTTCTCCATATACTCCGACATATCTATCCTGATAAGGGGTTCTGTGGCATCAAAGAGGGATTCGCCAAGCACCTTGACAAGCTCGGTCTTTCCTACGCCTGTGGGACCTACGAAGATGAAAGATGCCGGTCTGCGGCGCTTATCGAGCTGTACTCTGGTCCTCTTGATAGCCTTAGCCACCTTGTCAACAGCTTCGTCCTGACCGATGACCCTCTTGGACATCTCGTCTTTGAGATTGCGTATCTTCTCGAATTCGCTCTCGGCTATCTTATTGGCAGGTATACCCGTCCACAGTTCGATGACTTTGGAGATATCCTCGTCGGTAACATATACCTCGCCCAGTTTCTGATCAAGGTCTTCTATCTGCTTTTGCAGACGGCTTATCTCGCTCTTCTCCTTTGCGATTATCTCAAAATCGGGCTCGTCTTTCTGCTCGTAGGCATCGATAAGCGAAGTGTGCTTGTCAAGCTCTTCCTTGGCATTTATATATTCAGCTATCTCGGGAGTGCGTATGCTTGTGCAGGCGCAGGCTTCGTCCAGCAGGTCGATAGCCTTGTCGGGGAGAAATCTGTCGTTAATATATCTCTCGGAAAGTATTGCGCACTTTCTCAGGGTCTCCTTTGAAACGTGTACCCTGTGATACTCCTCGTAGTACTTGCTTATGCCCTCAAGAACACTTACAGTGTCCTCAACGGTAGGCTCGCCTACTGTAACGGGCTGGAAACGTCTTTCAAGTGCGGAATCCTTTTCGATGTACTTGCGGTACTCCGAAAAAGTAGTTGCACCGATGACCTGTATCTCACCTCTTGAAAGGCTGGGTTTGAGTATATTAGCCGCATTCATGCTGCCCTCGGAATCGCCTGTGCCTACAAGAGTATGCACTTCGTCGATGAACAGTATGATGTTGCCCTCTGCCTTGACTTCCTCAACAAGACCCTTGCAGCGGCTCTCGAACTGTCCGCGGAACTGTGTGCCTGCGACCAGTGAAGTCAGGTCGAGAAGATATATCTCCTTATCACGCAGATGGAAAGGCACATCACCCGAAACTATCTTCTGGGCGATACCCTCGGCGATGGCTGTCTTACCTACACCGGGTTCACCTATCAGGCAGGGATTGTTCTTCTGACGTCTGGAAAGTATATGCTCGACTCTCGATATCTCCCTGTCTCTGCCGATGATATTGTCAAGCTCGCCGTCACGGGCTTTCTTGGTAAGGTTGGTGCAGTAGTTATTTAAGAATTTCAGCTTTTTGCCGTTCTTCCCTCTGGGCTCTTTTTCTGCCTGCTCGGGAGATTTTTTCTTGGGTGCTTCGGACATCATACTGCCGAAGCCCTCGCCGCCTGTCAGGTTCTTTTCAATACTGTCAGCCATATTCTTTATGCCGCCGAAGAGGTTCGACAGTATATCCGGCATAGTGCCGCTTCCGCCGGGCTCGAAATCCACGCCGTCGTCCAGCTCATCAAATGTGTTGTTCATTGCCTCGATCTCCTCATCGGAAATACCCATCTTCTTGATGTAGTCCTCCACCTGAGGTATCTTCAGTTCTCTCGCACAGCTAAGGCACAGACCCTCATTCTTCATTGCCTTGGTAGGGTCATTGGGGTTCGCAGATGATACGAACACCACCGCAGGCCTTTTGCCGCACCTTGAACACTTTATCATACTTATCTCCTTTCCGCCCCGCATAATGCAAGGCTGTAAATATCCTATTCATAATACCGACTACGTATCAGCCGTGGAAAAAGTCAAAGAAATATCTGAACAGATAAGTCTCCTCAGCTATTCCTGCATTGATAACTGTCAGGCTGTCCTTTGTTGCCCGACAGAATAAGTTCAGACCCCAGGCTATAACGGAACAGTAAAGCAGTCCCAGTATAGTACCCAGCGCCAGACCTGCAAAACGGTCAGCCGCCTTGATATCCTTGATATTATCAAGCAAGCCCGATACCGCTACTATCAGCTTTATCAGAAGTATCATCACCAGATAGCTTATAACAAATATAAGACAGCGTATCACACCTGTCATTATGGGGCTTACCGCCTTTTCAACGATATAATCCGCCGCGTCTTCCTTGCTTTGCGTAGATATCCTTTTGACACATTCGCGCATATCCTCGGAGGATATCCTGATGCTCTCGCTGAAATGCGAAAGCCCTGCTTTATCCATCTGCCTGCTGATCTTTGATTGAAGCTCGCTGTCAAGATAAGTGTCGATCTCCTCATTAAGTCCATCGATATCATCATGCCCGAAGCCTTTATCGGTCATCAGCTCGCTGACATTATCATTGAGGTCGCCGCCCTTTTCCATTACTTCGCCTATCTCACTTTCAGTGAAATGTTTTCCGTAACCGCGCTCGTTCAGTTTATCCATGACGAACTGCTTCGGGTCGGCATCTTCTATCGCCTTCATCACATGAGCCTTTACGTTATCCCGCATATACCTGTTATACACAGGCTCAGCCAGCGCATTGGAAAAAGCCGCAGCCGATACCGTGGCGATAACGGCAGCTACCATGCCTATGATGCTCCTGCGAAAACCTCTGGTATAACCCACTATGCAGGTCACCACAAGTATCAGGAACACAGATGCATCAAGTATAAAAGCCATGATGATCCTCCTGTTATGTGGCAAAGGATATCTTGTTCACCTCGCGGTAATCGCAGAAGTATACGCTGTCATCGAAGTAAACAAAATCACTGTAATCCGAACTGCATTCAGCTGTCGCATCAAGATTTCCGAATCTGTCATAACAGTCTATGCTGTTCTCTTTCAGCAGAACTATCTTGCTGCCGCTTATTTTCAGCCTTTCGGGCGTTCCGTCGGATTCCTTCACCCTTTTGTCGGGCTGATCGTTCTCCGTACTGCTGTCAAATATCAGCAGTTCGGAAGAACTTCGCCTGATACCTTCAAGAACCACCGCGGCACAGCTGCTGCTCATGGCAAAATCCGATATCATGCCCTCGTATTTGTATGTGGTAAGTATCTTTCCCCTGCTGTCAAGCCTGTAGAATGCCGTGTCACCTGCTACCCAGATGTCACCGCTCTCGTTTTTCATTGCCTGCAAAGCCAACACAGGCAGAGGTTCGCTGACCATCTCGGGGTCTTCCGAATCGAATACCAGATACCTGACCACAGAATTCAGCATACCGCCCTTGCTTGAATAGGTAGTGACAAAACAGCCGCTGCCGCTCTCGTCAAATGTAACGCTAAGCACTGCCGAACTGCTTGACCACTTGTATATTTCTCTGCCGTTGCCGTCATATACCGTCAGTATTCCCGCGTACTTCTCGTCGGAAGTCACCACAGCAACATTATCGTTTGGAGCGAGCTCAGCCATTATAAGCCTGTTCTTAACGGACTTCGTGAACATTTCGCTCTTTCTGCCCACTACCATCAGTGAGCTTCCGCCCTTATCGTAAAGCAGTACCCTCTTGTCAGATGTTCTCATAACAGGGTCTGCATAGTTATGGCTGAATGAATTGCTCTCCTCGCCGTCAGAATCATAGAATTTCAGCTGATTCTTATCAAGACATAGCAGGTAGCTTCCTGTATTGCTTATACTGCTGACCGCACCGTCGTCAAAGCTGAGGGGGAAATTTCCCTTCTTTACTTCGCCGTCGTTGACTATCGTCTCTTTAGGGCGGTACAGAACGCTTTCAAGCTTAGGCACCCACTTGCCTCTCATAAGGTATGCCCCGCCTGCGAATACAGCTACTATCAGCACAGCCGCAATGGTCCTTATCTGACGCTTTTTCTTTTCGCGGTGTCTTGCATCGCGTATCTCTTCGGGAGAGGGTGCTACGTGTTCGGGCTTTCTCCTGCGTCTGCGGGGTTCCTCATCGGGTATGCCCCCTGTGCGGGTATGCTTTATGCTTTTTCTTGCAAGCTCCGCTTCATCTCTCGGCGGTGCGGAACGCTTCTTCTGGGAGGACTGCTTGTGCTTCTTCTTGCGCGGCTTCTCCCTCACGGGTCTTCTCTCGGGGATATGTTCTTCCGCAGGTTCTTCAGCAGGTTCTTCGACTGCTTTCTCTAAGAATTCCTGCACGGGTGCTGCAAAAGGATCATCTTCAGATCCTTCCGAAATTTCCTCATCAGATGCTTCGTCAGTTTCTTCTGCGTCCTCTGATATTTCTTCGGCTGTTTCTTCTGCGTCCTCCGCTGTTCCTTCGGCTGTTTCTTCGACTGTTTCTTCCGCGTCTTCCTCCGCAGTATCTTCCGCAGTTTCCCCGATATCTTCGACCTCGTCCGCTGTTATATCCTCAGCAGTTTCCACGGTTTCTGCGGTTTCTTCCGCTTCTTTCTCCGCGGGCTTTTCCTCGAAGTCGGCGAGTTCAGCCATCTCATCTATTTCCCTGATGATGTCCTCGGGGCGGCGGATCCTTCTTCTGCCTTTTCTGTTTTTATTCCTATTGCTCAATCTACCGATACCTCATCATAATAAACTTTGTTCAGGTACAATCCCTGTGGCGGTACTGTCTTGCCTGCTTTTTTCCTGTCTTTCGACTCCAGTATACGGGGGATAGCGTCAGCGGCTATCTTGCCCTCGTTTATGAAAAGCAGAGTTCCCACCATTATCCTGACCATATTGTATAAAAATCCGTTTCCTGCCACGGTGAATATGACCTTGTCACCCTCACGCCTGACATCGAACCGATATATCTTCCTTACAGTTATCTCTTTGTCGCAGGCTGTAGAACAGAATGCCTTGAAATCATGCTCGCCGACAAAATCCTTTGCCGCCCTGTCAAGAAGCACCTCATCTATGGGATAAGTGTTCCTGAAAGCAGTATTGCGCATGAAAGGGTCTTTTATCCTGCTGTTATGTACGATATACTCGTACTCCTTGCCTTTGCACATATATCTTGCGTGAAAGCCCTCATCGGCTTCCTCGCACCCTATGACGCTTATATCATCGGGCAGCCATGAATTCAGCCCCAGCTGTATGCCGCGGCAGTTTATCGGCAGTTCAAGTCCAAAAGAAAGGACATATTCCCTTGCATGGACTCCCGCATCGGTACGCGAACAGCCCTGCACGACCACCTTTTCGCCTGTCAGCTTAAAGATAGCGTCCTCCACTACCTCCTGCACAGCCAGCGCATTTGACTGTCTCTGCCAGCCGTGATAGCTGCTGCCGTCATAAGCCAGCGTCATTTTAAAGTATCTCATATTATAAACTTATATCCCGTCTTTGTCAAGTGTTACTTTTGTGATCTCGTATACAGGGCGTATCATCGTCATATCTTTCTTCTTGCCGTATACCAGCAGTTTTATCCAGTCCTCATCGCAGTCAAGCACCCTGCATTTGAGTTCTTCATATGCAAAATTCAGTGTAACGTCCTGTCCTATCAGTGTTTCAAGTATTTTTGACATACCGTTTCCTCCGTTCAGTTTGTTTTCAAGTCTGCGTACTCTATTCTCCAGTATCATTATCTTGTGATCCTGATCCATATCGGATATGAATCCGCCCATACAGACATCTCCCTTCTATTCTGTTATCAGTCAAAAGGCGTTCTTATACCTGCGCCGTGACCCAGTCTTTCCACCATCTCCTCGTAGCAGTCCTCGCACATGGTGTAAATCCAGCCGTCGCCGCGCTGTACACAGGGTTTGCCGCACTCAAGACACCTTTTATGGCTGAGTGATGTATACTTCTCCAGTATGTCATCCATACGCGGAGTAGTCATGCCCGTGTATATGCGAAGCTCGCCGTACTTTTCCATAACTCCCGTGACACGCCATTCCTTTCTGTCGTGCCTTGTGAAGTTCTTATATTCGGCCGCCATCTCATTCAGCATATCTCTGCCGAATGCAATTCTCCAGCCCTTTGGTATCTTGCCGTACCATGAAAAATCCAGTGTCTTGCCTGTAGCGCCGTTAGTAGCTTTCGTGAACGGAAGTTTCTTCATAAGTTCCTTCTCGCTCATTCCCAGTTCGGGGAAATAGATATCTTCCATTATAAACTCTCCTCAAACATACTATTGTCTTCCAGAATTTTTACATATTTTTCTGTAAACCATATCCACAGCATATGATGATATGCTGAAAACTTCTATTTCGTAAGAATATTCACCGCAATGACCCCTGCTAAAAATACCATGCAGTACAGACTGCCCCAGAGGTCTGTTAGGGTCATTTTCAGCTGTTTCATTCTTGTCCTGCCCTCGCCGCCGTGGTAGCACCTGCATTCCATAGCCAGTGCCAGTTCCTCGGCGTGCCTGAAACTTGCCACAAAAAGCGGTATAAGTATGGGTATCAGAGCCTTGGTCTTCTGTATCAGACCCCCTGTTTCCATATCCGCACCGCGGGCTTTCTGGGCATTGATGATCTTGTCCGTTTCTTCGATAAGGGTGGGTATGAAACGCAAAGCTATGGTCATCATCATAGCCAGTTCATGCACGGGGACTTTTATCTTTTTAAGAGGTCCCAGAAGCTTCTCAATAGCGTCTGTAAGCTCTATCGGTGAAGTAGTATAGGTAAGCAGTGAACTTCCGCATATCAGGCAGATTATCCTTATCACCATGAACAGTGAAGTGTCAACGCCGTCCTGTGTCAGCTTGATTATCTTCCATTCCCATAGGACATCGCCTGTGCGTATGAAAAATAAATTCAGCACCGCCGTGAATATAACTATGGGGACTATGGGCTTCAGGCTCTTGCCCATCATTTTAAGCGGTATCCGCGATATTATGAACGTAACCACCGTGAACAGTATCCCCACCGAAAGCGCCTGTATGCTTTTCGCCATAAACAGCATGACTATGAACACCGCCGTCAGCAGTATCTTCACCCTGGAGTCCATGCGGTGCAGCACAGACTTACCGGGAAAGTACTGTCCTATCGTAATATCCTTTATCAATCCTAAACCCTCTTCCCAAGCCTGTTCAGCAGAAGGTCTCTGCCGAACCCGACTGTGTATACATCTTCTCCAAGGTCTATCCCCATGGCTTTGAGCCTGTTGAACACCCTTGTTATCTGGGGGACTGCAAGCCCCATGGCTTCAAGTTCCTCCGCACGGTGGAATACCTTAACCGTTTCATCATAGCAGAACAGCTTCGCATCGTTCATAACAAGTATCTTATCCACATTCTTGGCTATATCCTCCATTGAATGGGATACAAGCAGTACGGTGTTGCCTTTCTGCCTGTGATAATCCTTTATCATACCCAGTATCTGTTCTCTGCCCTTGGGGTCAAGTCCCGATGCGGGCTCGTCCAGTATCAGCACTTCGGGTTCCATTGCCATAACGCCCGCTATCGCCGCACGCCTGCGCTGTCCGCCCGATAGCTCAAAGGGAGATTTTTCCAAAGCTTTTGCCGAAAGACCTACCATCTCTGCGCTCTCTTTCACGCGGCGGGCTATCTCCTCCTTGTCAAGCCCCATGTTCTTGGGTCCGAAAGCTATGTCCTTAGCCACTGTTTCCTCAAACAGCTGATATTCGGGGTACTGGAACACCAGCCCCACCTTGAATCTCACAGGACGAAGCTTAGCCTTGTCGTCCCAGAGTTTTTCACCATCTATATATACCGCACCGCTCGTGGGTTTGAGAAGTCCGTTGAAATGCTGTATCAGCGTGGACTTTCCCGAGCCTGTGTGGCCTATTATCCCTGCAAAGTCGCCCTTTTCTATCTCAAGATCGACGTTATCCACCGCCACCTTGCGAAAGGGCGTGCCCTCACCGTAAACATAGGTGAGTTTTTCGGTTTTAATCACTGCCATTTTACTTTCTCCAAATTTATCCTTATTAACCAGCGTTCTTTGATATCTCTTTTTTCAGGCTTATGAATACCAGTATGTTCCAGCCTACCAGCAGACTCAGCAGAACGTATAATATCCAGCGTCCTCTTGGCAGAGAATTGCTTCTGGAAGCGGACCCCGATGCAAAAAATCCCATTACAATCGAAAATAAACACAGCAATATAGCCGCCGCACCAAGTCCGCTGACTATCATGAACAGAACTCCGTTTATCGCCAGAAAATATCCTACCAGTGCTATCAGCGCGATACCGAAGGTCAGCAGAGAAAATATCAGCAGTATCACGGGGTTCAGAAGTATCATCGTACCCATAAGTTCGTCAAGATGCGGAAAAGCAAGTATCACCATCAGGACTGTCATGACTATCATAAGGAGTGATGCCGCTATGCCGCGGTTTGCGAAAGCCTTGGCACGCCTTACCTCGTAAGCATTTTCATCTTCAAATTCATCACGCACTGCCGCCCTGCTGACCAACACCTTCGTCATATATATCAGACCTGTCGCCGATGGGAATGCGCAGACTATCATCAGAATTATCTTTATCACTATCGCCGCTTTTGAGGTGTTGCCATACGCCTTTGCAGTACCTGTCAGTTCACTGCCCGCGCCGACTATCTTAACGCCCATAGCACCCAGCAGTCTTGCGCCCTCTGTAAAATACAGTCCTGCTACCGCAGCTGTCAGCAGCATAGCTATGATCGCCGCCGAAGTCTTATGAAGTTTAAGTACTTTTGTTTTTTCAAGAAATACCAGCAATACTGCCAATACCGCCGAACCTACTACATACATTTTTCTTACCTCTTAAAAAGCTATCTCAGCCGTCCCGATGTTTGTTATGCTGCCCTCGGTTATCTCCACAGCCATTCCCTGCGGGTCGGGGTCATCATCTTCCCATTTACAGTGAAATATCAGATAAAGCACAGGTGCATCATCTGTGATATAATCGCCGGGTATCTGTATCCAGTTCCATTCAAGCTGATCTTTCATATCCTCGGTGGTATCGATATCCTGCCACATCTCATCATCGCCGTAGGAATATTTCAGCTCGTCATTGTAGTAGGATAACAGCCTCTCCATGATCTCATCTTTGAGTTTATCCTCATTCTCCGAAAACAGCCTGAATGCTTCGCGCTGGCTTTCGGCGATTTCGTCGGATTCTTCCTCTGCCTGTATCATTATATCCACTTCTTCCTCACTGCCGAGGACGGAAGTTTTTACTTTGCTGCAGAAGTTCTGCATATCGTTATATTCAAGGCTGCCAAATATCTCATCATTCATTTTGGGAACCTCCTAACATCATTTTGCCTTATTTATGATATCCTTGTATTCTATAAAAGTTCTGTCATACTCTATCCCGAAGTGCTCCATTACAGCCTTGGTGTAATCCTGCGCCGCCAGAAAAACGTTTATCAGCCTTTCATCACTGCCGCTTGTCTGCCACTCTTTCAGCCCCATGTAATAGAACATCTTATCGTCGTCATTTATAAAGAAGGGTATTATGTCATTTTCAAGACACTGCTTGAATATTATCAGCCTGCCCGTCCTACCGTTTCCATCGTAAAACGGGTGTATCTTCTCATACATCATGTGAAACCGCGCCACATCGTATAAAGTCATCTCAGTGCCGTATCCTGCAAGAAGTTCATGCATTTTCCCACCCACCTCATCGGGTGAAGCCGTCAGCATTCCGCCGACATCGTTTGCTTCCTGCTTGTACTCGCCTATCACGGCGTACCTGTCCATAACTCCGCTTTTCAGCCTCCGGTGCAGGTCTTTGATATATCCCTCTGTCAAGGGTTCACCAAGGGTATCAAGTATATGGTCAAAGCACCTGAAATGATTCACTGTTTCGATGATATCATTGACCCTGACCGCATCTTTCGCCCCATCTGTACCCACCGTTTTTGTTTCGTAGATATACCGCGTCTGTTCATGAGTGAGCCTGCTTCCCTCGATGTGGTTGGAATTGTAAGCAAAGTCCACCTGCATCTTGTGATAGATACCGCCCTTGTGACCAACACGTTTTTCTTCAAGAAGTTTTTCTTTTAATCTCATACAGTCCGTCACTTTCCAAAAAGCTCTGCCAGTTTCTTAACACATTCATCTTCATCTATTATCTCGGTGGATATATCGAACCCTGCTTTCTGCAGTTCCCATGCAAGTTCTGTCACCTGCGGAACATCAAGACCGAGTTCTTTCATCTTCTCCACCTGCGAGAATATCTTGCGCGGCACATCGTCCATAACGACCTCGCCGCCGTCGATGACTACAACGCGGTCAGCCTGTGCGGCTTCTTCCATGTAGTGGGTTATGAGAACTATCGTCACGCCCTGGAAATTCAGAAGCTTTATCGTCTTCATGACTTCCTCGCGTCCTTTAGGATCAAGCATAGCTGTGGGTTCGTCAAGTAGTATGCAGTCGGGGCGCATGGCGATTATGCCTGCGATAGCCACTCTCTGCTTCTGTCCGCCCGAAAGCTTGTGTGGGGCGTGCAGACGGTACTCATACATACCCACCGTTTTCAGAGCTTCGTCAACTCTACGCCTTATCTCAGAGGGTTCAACACCCATATTCTCCAGTGCGAAAGCTACGTCTTCCTCAACTATGGTGGCGACTATCTGGTTATCGGGATTCTGGAAAACCATTCCCACACGCTGTCTTATAGGCAGAAGATTATCCTCGTCCAGTGTATCCATACCGTCAACAAATACTCCGCCCGCCTCGGGGAGGTTTATGGCGTTTATGCACTTTGCAAGGGTCGATTTGCCGGAACCGTTATGACCCAGCACCGCCAGAAATTCGCCTTTTTTTATATTCAGTGTGACACCTTTGAGCACCTCTGTCTTTACGGGAGGTTCTTCAAGGTCATTTATATATGAAAACCGAAGATCTTTGATCTCGATGAAATTTTCGCTCATAGATATTATCCTTACTCATATTATCGGGCACACCTGCGGGGCGGATATAAAGTATACCGTCCCGCCGCCCTCGGACATTATTTACTTGTCGCCCTTCACCTTATCGATGACTTTGCCGGCAACGTCCTTTACCTTTTCGATGTTCTCCTTGGTTGCTACTTTCTCGATATTCTCTTTTGTAGCTACCTTCTTGACCTCTTTCTTAACATCGTCCTTGACTGACTTGGAAACAGGTATCTTGTCTGCCACAGCGTCAACTGCCTTGTCTACCGCCTTAGCGATACTGTCTCCGCTTACTGCCTTTGTTATGTCCTTTACGTCCATTTTTGTGACCTCCTGAAATTTATTTGAAAAAGCGATAAACGCTTTATCATTATCTTTTTCTTCCTGCAAATGTACTGAGGTTGACTTTTCACACCTTGACATTCTATCCTCAAACCCAGCGCACCTGTTGCCCTGTCAACAATTATGAATTGTGAATTATGAATTATGAATTTTCTTCCGCCTGTGCTTCCATATCCATGACGTACTCTGTCCATTCCTCGGTCTGCTTGTACGAAACGAGCAGATTGTTCAGATACTCCGTATTCGTAACCTCGTCATGCACATACATCTCGCAGTTTATGCCCGCTTTTGTAAGCTCATCATTTATTTTAAGAACTTTCTTTATCTCAGCTGCCCTGTAAAGATCACCCGAATAGATATAATCACCATCAGCTATTCGCCGCTTAATCTCGGACATCGAAACGTCTTCATAAGCCCGTATCACCTTGGCGACCGCCGCTGTGAATTTGTCAGCTTTTATACCGATAATGCTGTCCATTTCTGTTCTCCTTGTTTTTTTTACGTACTGCGGTAACTTTTCGCCCCTTACGGGTCGAGTCGTCAAAGATGCTATCGCTGTTTGACGACGGGCGCGGGCAATATTATACGGACTTAGTTTGTGCGTATGTCCAAGTTTTGCTCACGCTCAAAAATTTGATATTTCCCGCACCGTTTGGGCGGACGTTTGCTTTGCTCTTATAGTTCGCTTTGCATTTTGGTTTTGCGCCTTGGTGATTGAGGGCTCTGCCCTCAAACTCCCGCAAGCCTGCTAGCGCGAGGCTTGACCGCGCGCTTTGTTTCCTTGGCATTCTATCCTAAGTACAGCTACCTTGTTGTCCTGCCAACAATTATGAATTGTGAATTATGAATTATGAATTAGATTGCCCATATCGCTGTTGAGCCGCAGGGCAGTACGCCCTTTGTCGCTTCAACGGGAAGTCCTATCTCGTCCGCGGTCACACTTCCGCCCCGCTGGGTGGTCAGCACATCGTTAAGTATGTATGCCATTACCGACGGCGAAAGCCCTGTGGTATAACTGTTCAACAGGAAGAACAAAGGCTTGTCGCTGAGTACTCCCGCACAGGTCTTTACAAGGTCGTATATGCAGTCCTCAAGTTTCCATACCTCGCCCCCGGGACCTCTGCCGTAGCTGGGCGGGTCCATAACGATACCGTCATAGAAGTTCCCACGCCTTATCTCACGCTTTACGAACTTCTCGCAATCGTCCACAAGCCAGCGTATCGGCTTGTCCGAAAGTCCTGATGCCGCCGCATTATCTCTCGCCCACTGCACCATGCCCTTTGAAGCATCAACGTGAGATACACTTGCTCCCGCCGCCGCACAGGCAAGGGTCGCGCCGCCTGTGTATGCAAACAGGTTCAGCACCTTTACGGGACGTCCTGCGTTCTTTATCTTATCTGCCATAAAATCCCAGTTAACAGCCTGCTCGGGAAAAAGTCCCGTGTGTTTGAAGCCTGTGGGTCTTATGACAAAGGTCAGGTCTCTGTACTTTATGTTCCAGCTTTCGGGGAGTTTTCTGCGGTACTCCCACTCGCCGCCGCCCTTTGAAGAACGGTGATATACTGCGTCTGCCTTATCCCACATATCGGTGCGCTTCGGGCTTTTCCAGATTATCTGTGGGTCGGGTCTGACAAGCACCTTGCCGCCCCAGCTTTCCAGCTTGTCGCCGTCTGTTGTATCCAGTATCCTGTAATCTTTCCAGTTTTCTGCAATCCTCATTTGAATTCTTCCTTTATATTATCGCCGTTTTCGGCAGAGTTCACGGTATCGCCGCAAGCGATACTATTATTTGTAAAGCGTATTCATAGTTATAACCGAGTTTTTGAAATTCTCCTCGGCGAACTTTTTCATCTCTCTCATACCGACGATATGGTTGCTGTGGATATTGATATGCTTAGGTTCTTTACCGTTTTCCTTCATCCATTTCAATATATCCAGCCCCGTGTGTTCCTCACCGAGATGATAGTCAAGGCTCACATGGTCAAAATCCCCGAACAGCCTGAAATACATTATGCAGTCATCATAACTTCGCACACACTCATAGCCTTTCGGAAAATCTCTTGTGTCGTCCACGAACAATTTAAGTCCCATAAACACCTCCGTGACCGAAGTCTGTCATTCGTCAGTTATCGTCTTATCATTCTTCGCTGCCATATTTAAGCCCTTGATGCTCTGAATAATACTTTGCGTTTTTATAATATTCCGTAATTATCTCACGACAGCGCTTGGTATCAGATACTTTTCTGACAATAAACTCTTTATTTGTCCTCCTGTATATAAGTACAGGTTCTTCCATATCATCCTCCATGATATATTTTATTTCATCGGGTCTGTAACTGCGTACACCGTGAAAAATACCCTTTTCGGTGATATAGGAGCTGTTTGTACTGAGGTTGTACAGAATATATAGCAACAGAATCAAAGCGAAAAATACCAAACTGAGCCTGAGATCTTTTACTACGTCATCAAAAGGAGTCGATGTTACGGTTTCCTTTATCTCACTGCCCCATGCAGTTTTTCTCATATAAGTATGATCTGCAATATATTTATCCTGCTGAGCGATAGCGTTAAAAAGCTTTACTGTATTCACGATAATGCTGAATAATGTTATCGCCAGCCAGATGGTAGACATTATAAGCGACTTCTTAGAGAAGATCCTCAGCCTTGCCTTGTTTTCCGCCGAGCGGGCAGTTTTCATATTCTTTGACCATGCTCTTATCATGGCTATTATCATAAAGATGACCAGAGCTATAAAAATGTACATATACATATGTTATCTTCCTTTCTCTGTTTTTTCTAATTATTTAATATAGATACAGCCTTTTTATACTTTTCAAGCCTTGCCCTGTCCTTATCGGTCATTGGTCTGTTAAATCTTGTGGTATCGCTGTTATGTGTGAGGTCTGCAAGCTTTACAGCCCGCGCTATGGGATCATTCTTTATCCTCGCTACATATTCGAGATAGGGTTCATCATCATCGTGGGTAAGCATCTCCACCGCTTTGACGACTTTCTCGCTTATACCCGCTTTCAGCAGGTCATCAGCTGTGACATCGGTATCTTCGATAACGTCATGAAGAAGTGCCGCGCAGCAGCTTTCCTCCGTCACCATCTGTTCGGCAACGTGCCACGGGTGGAAGACGTAGGGCACACCGCTCTTGTCCATCTGATCCTTGTGGGCTTCAAACATTATGCCCATGGCTTTTCTCGTCATGTCAGTGTAGATCATTTGCTTTCCTCCGTTCAATTTAAAAAGACATTCCTGTGCTCGAACAGATACATTCTCATGCGCAGCCGCATCTCGTCTATATCACATTTCTTTTCGACTACCACTC
>Ga0256405_10007554_pt1 | contig 16229 bp, 9 predicted proteins | sample RumenRJG_02DNA_FD_189096 | JGI IMG/M metagenome (GOLD analysis project Ga0256405, IMG submission 189096) | Bovine rumen microbial communities from Lethbridge, Alberta, Canada - RJG_02 | ecosystem: Host-associated > Mammals > Digestive system > Stomach > Rumen | place: Canada: Alberta | collected...
GCGCAGCTTCCTACGGATGGTACAACTCAAGGCTTTGCGGAAAAGAGAATTTAAAATTCGGGTTTCCATTTGTGAACGCACTGCCGGTTCTTAATGCAAACTATGCACACAAGGATCTTGTACAGGCTGTTCTTGATGCTTACAAAGAAGGCCCGGAAGAAAAGAGGCGTTTTCTTTCGCTTCTGAAAAACAGCAGGGCTGACCGCAAGAGTTCCTTGGAAGCTCTTAATGCAAAGGAAAACAGTGGGGTCTTGGACTTTCTTGGGTTCAAGACAGCTTTTTGGAAAGTGACAATACAAAAGGACGGATATCTTGCAGAGTCCGTAATGTGTGCTGTACCAAAAGGAATTGATTCGCAGGAGATTCTGGAATACAGGCCGGTGGAAAGAAAGATATGGAGGGTTACAGAGGAATGACTGTAGTTAAGAAAGAAACTTTTTATCCCCGCAGCAAATATACTCTCCTTATTGTAAAAAGAGGCGAAAGCCTGGAAGAATGCATCAGAAAGGAATATCCCCTTAGCCCTGCAAAGGAAAAGGTTTACAGGCTAAAACTCCGTGGAAAAAGTGTCTGCCTTATATTCAATGAAGGCGTTCCCTTCGGATGCATTCCCCTTGGCATAAAGTATGCCGCAAACAGGTGCAGGAATTTTACCGGAACCGTAATGCTAAAAAAGGGGGACTCAGGCGAGCGTTTTGTATTTGAAAAAGGCATTCCAATAAGTGCAGGGATTGTCCAAAAGAACGATTCTACACGCTATGACAGGTATCTTGACCCTTTGAAGGATGACGTAAAGAACAGGGACTGCATAAACATAATCAGCCGCAGGACAATGTTTGCAAGGGCGGTGGCCGCTGCCGTCCTGTTTGTTTCCGTATTGTTCATCCTGTTCATGGGAAAGCGGTCTGACATTAAGAGAATGAACCTTATGAGGGAACAGGAAAAGGTTAGGGTGGAGGCAGAAAAGAAGCGGCTGGCTATGGATGAAAGGCTTTCTTCCGAGCTTGAATCTGTAAGGGCTGAATATGAAAAGTATTATCAGTCGGAAAATTGCCGCATTTACGAAATGCTTTCTTCGTTCCTCAAGTCCCTAAAGAAAAGCAGGGTACAGAGCATTTCTGTGGACGGAAGAAAGTTCATGGCGGTGATAAAATCCCCCTTGCCAACGGATTGTCTTTCCGGTTTGGAAAGGAATCCTTTTGTTAAGAACGTTCTTATGGACAGGATAAGCCACGGAGGTGGGAATGACACGGTTTCCTTTTCCGGTGAATTTAGTCCTGCCGTTAGAAGGGAAGAGATTCCAGAATCAAAGGCAGAGCAGATTGCATGGTACAGGAAGAAGATGACGGAGAAAAAGAAATATGCTACCTATTCTGAATATGCGTCTTCCTTAAGAGCTAAGGCAGGTAAATACGGTTGCAAAGAGGAATACATGCAGGTGAAGGAGACTTCTGACAGTATCGTTACGGAATACAGCGTGCAGGGAAGTGCATTTAGGATTTTATCTTTCCTAAAAGCCATAGAGGATGATGGCTTTACGCTTGAAAGTGTCTTCATTAAAAACGAGAAGTCTCTTGTAACTTCAAGGATTAATCTTTCGGAAAGCCTCCTCTCGTTTACGGAAGGGAAAAGGGAGATGCTTGCGTCTGAACAGAATCTTTCCCCAAGTGAACTGTCCGGCTTCTTTAATTACAGGGAAATGAATTCCGTTCCTTCCGCGGGGAAGGCTTCTTCAAGAAAGGCTCTGCCTACCCCTGCAAAAGAAGCGGTAAGATCCGGCGAGGTAAAGATTACAGGCAGCACGCTTGTGTTCGTCGGGAAGACACGGACATCCGAGAACAAGGAGTATGTGTTTGTAAAGGACGGCAAGCAGGATGCCTTGTATAAGGTTTTGCTGAACGGAGACGGAAACTTTTCTTGCGTGCAGGATGGCAACGGCTCCTTTGTTGCTTATATAAATGGTAAGACATACAGGGTAGTAAAATGAAAGGTAGGTGCTTTTTTATATTGTCATTGTGCTTGCTCTTTTCCGGCTGCACGTCAACAAAGAAGCTTGGCGGCAGGACTGTATACGCAATGATTTATGACTATTCGAACAATGCCGTTTCTGGTGCTGATTTCTATCTGGACGGAAAGTTTATTGGTTCAAGCGGAATAAACGGAAGGTTCATGTTCAACCTTTATGGTGACGGAGAAAAGAAGCTGCATATAGAGAAGGATGGTTGCATAGCAATAGACGACTTGGTTTCATGGGCACCTTCCCTCGTCCTTTACTATCGGATAAAGTCATCGGCAGATTTGCTTAGGATGGCAGAAAAGAAATATGATGAAGGGCTCTTTTCCGAGGCTATGGAGGATATAGATTCTGCAATAAAGGCTGGCGGCAAAAAGGATGAGGCATTGTACCTTAAGGCGTTGTTTCTAAGCCGGAGCGGTAAGTTTATACATTCAAACGAAGTGCTTGATGAAATGGAGATGAAGCGTGAGACGGAAGAGTATATAAGAAAATTAAAACAGTTCAATGAAGAATCATTAAAAAATGTGGAGAATAAAAAATGAAAGCAAACATACTGTCTGCATTGATGGTATTCATCCTTTGTGGTGCTGTGGCGGCTGAACAGGTTTACATTGCCCCATTCCTCTATACGGATTGGGAGGGGAAAAGAATCTCTGTGGAGCAAAGTGCCGAAGACCTTATAATGAAGGAACTCCACCGCCAGGATTTTAACGGAGCCTTTGAATTCCAAAAGACTGGCGGCAATTCCTCCGGGGAAATTTATGACAGCTCAGATGCTAGCGAACTTTGCCGAATTCTTGGCATTAAGAAGGTGATTTACGGCAGCGTAAAGAAGTCTGCTGAAGGCTGGTACTGCGAGCTAAAGCTTTATGACCATGCGAGTAAAAAAGACGTGCGGGTATTCGTAAATTCTGATACCATCAGGGATTTTGACCGCATGACAAAAAAGGCTGCAGACGACATTGCCCTGTGCATTAAGCAGAAATACGGTTCTTCATCAGACAATGGAGACAAAAAATTTTCCCTTGCCTTTGACATTCCTTTCTGTCTTTACTGGTGGACACCGCTTGACGCTGCATGGAACAAATCCGTTGCGGGGATATTTGGCCTTGATGTAGGTGCAGAGACGAGGCTTCCGTGGAAGGGCAGTTCAATAAAACAAAGGGAATTGTATTATTCCGTCAGGGGTTCCCTTTCTTGGCTTTACGGAAAGGGGCGCGGTGACAGCTACCCCTTGGATATAAACCTTATTAGCGTAAAGGTTCCATTTTTTATAAATGTAAGCCTGGACGAAAAGAGTGCCGTGGCAGTCGGTGCTGGCCCAATGTTTGAATTTGGAATGCTTTCTATTGAGGAAAAATATGAGAGCGGCAGGAGAATGCTGTACCGTAATTATCCGGCTGTAGCCGCCATGATTGAATACAGCTATCTTGTCTCTCAAAGATTCAAGCTAAAAGGGTGTGCGGAGGTTGACATATACACGGTCAAGGAACCTTATGCAACGGTAAGATTTGGCCTTGGAGGAGTGTGGGTTGCAAGATGAAACGGTTAGCAGATTTTATTGCATTGGCTTTTTGCATGGCTTTGTGCCTCTTGTTCAGTTCGTGCAGCGATGTTTTTGCGGACTATGCGCTAAGGACATATTCTGATCCTGCTGATGAAGTGCCGTCCACAGATTCTTTCCGGGAAGAGAATACGGTTTTCCTTGACTGGAAGGAAGACGAAGGTGCTGACGAATATTTTCTGTACAGGGCAGTTGACTACCGGCCCCTTGATTTCCAGCTTGTGTACAGGGGTACAGGCCTTTCCTACAAGGACACCGACCTGAACACTCTTTCCCGTTATGTCTACAGGTTGGACAAGAGCCGCGGAACAAGGCTTTTCTGCGGAACTCATCTTGCCCATGCATACGCATCACAGGTAAGGAGGGATTCCTGCGAGCCTAATGATGACATGTCCCATGCAAGGCATCTTGAAAGTGACTTCCTTTATCTTAATTCATACTACGGAATATATTATGACGACTATACAGTCCGGGATGAAGACTGGTTCTTTGTAACCGTACCTCCACGCAGAAAGGCAGAAATTGTACTTGAGCAAAAAGATCTTTCCGCGGGTGCACGGGACACGGACTTTTTTTATCTGGTTCCGGGCAACAGCCCTTGCTCCATATCGCAGAATACCGCTTTTGACATTCCCAACGAGGCTTATGAAGCAAGAAAAATTTATTTTAAGATTTACATAAAGGATAATGTCATTTCTCCTGGAGATATTAAGTGCGTTGACTACACGCTTTCGCTAAGAAGCATTACTTACCTGAGCAACAGCTAGTGGAGAGCTTGGAGGAAAATATGAATATAAAAAGTGTTTTGATTTTGTTTGTTGCCTTTGCATTCCTTGCCGGGTGTTCCTCCGGGAACGGAGATTCGGACGGTGTGGAGATAAGCGGAGGAAATGCCGTTGAAGGAACAAGTGAGCTTTTTGGAAGTTCCGGTGATTCTTTGGAGTATGTTTTTAGGACAAATGACAGCAGGTTTCTTACCCCCGACGGATATACCTTCTGGTTCAGCCCATTCACAAATACAGGAAATAATTTTAAGAAATTTACTGTACAGCTTAGGAAGGAAAGCGGAGACTCCAATGCCGGGTACGGAATAGTATTCTGCGGGACAGGACGCGGCGCGGGGTGCAGGATGAACTGCCTTCTTATAAAGGTAACAGGGGAATACCTGAAAGGAACCGTTACAGGGGGTGCTTTTGAACGTACCGGGGATTGGACAAGATGCAATTCAATAATCAAGGGTTTTAGCCAGACCAATACGGTAAGCATAGAGCACGACAATGCCTCAAGACGCTTTTTGGTAAAAATAAATGGGGATGACGTTGACTTCTTTAATGACGGCGGGACCAGCACGTTCAACGGCACTTACTGTGGCTTTGCCGCGGTAGTCTCCCCTCATGAAGACTTTGAACATGACTGCGTTGAAGTAGTATACAAAAAAACAGAAAATTAAAAACGGAGTAGAAATATGTTAAAGAAGACAGCCTTTGCGGCACTAACAACAGTATATCTTTTGTCTGCATCTCCGGTAATGCTTATTGCGGAAGAGGCGGCAGAAAAAAATGAATTTACAGAGAAAAAGCTTGAGCTGATAACCGGTGAAGTGAAGAATGCCTTGCCACCGAAAAGCCCAAGCACCAACTACGCCCCCAAGAGCGAAGAGGTAAAAGAAGAAACCTCCTGTGCCTTGATAACGGCCGAAAAGGGCGGATCTGTAGTACTCGGCGAAGCCAGAATATTAATTCCTGCCGGGGCACTTGATGCTGATACAAAAATAAGCATAACCGGGCTAAGGGAAACCCAGAGTACTGGCGAACGTCTTTCCAACACAACCTCTAAAGCAGCCTGCTATCGCTTTCTTCCTGCAGGAACCAAATTCAAGAAGGAAGTACTTGTAACGCTCCCTTACAACCCCATGCTAGAGGAAAAGCCCGCTGTGCTGGACACCATGCTTACATATTATTACGACACGGAAGCAAACTGCTGGACACCTCTGGAGCGCAGGTCTATAGACAGAACGAACCATACGCTTACAAGTGCGACCACCCATTTTACGGACATGATAAACGCCGTGCTAACCCTGCCGGAAACGGCAAGCCCGGTGGACGTGAACCTGAACAGTATAAAGCAGCTGGAGGCAGTTAATCCAGCACAGTCTGTAATACGCATGGATGCCCCCACGGCATCACCTTCTGGAGAGGCTTCGTTCAGTCTTCCGCTTGAGATTCCTGGCGGGCGCAGGGGAATGAATCCTTCCGTAGCCCTTGTCTATTCAAGCTCAAGAAGCAGCGGGATTACCGGAAGGGGATTTTCCATATCCTGCGGAGGAGAAGTCTCTACAGATACAAGGAAGGGACTTCCACAATACAACGGCCACGACAGCTACCTGCTCAACGGAACAAGGATGGAGCTTGACCGCGAGGCTGGAGGAATTCAGGAATACAGCACTTTGCGCGAGACACTGGCGCAGAAAATCGTAAGGCATTATTCAGACAAAGAGGACTGGTGGGAAGTTACGGACGGAAACGGCAACGTAAGCCGCTACGGAAAATACGTTGACCATGCAAAAGAAAGCCTTTCCCTCCCCATCACAATGGGAAGCGGCGGAGCCTATACCTGGCACCTTGCGGAGCAGTGTGACGCATACGGAAACTGCATCCTGTATGAATACAAGACGGACAAAGGCTATGTGTACCTTAAGAAAATAACATATACAGGAATGAAAGGAAAGCGCGGAAATTACACCGTCCTTTTCAACTATGAGGGTGAGAAAGAATCAGACGAATCCAGAAAGGACGTTAGAGTGGATGCAAGAAGTGGTGTTGTAGTAGAATGCCAATGGAGACTTAGCGATATAAAATTGGCATACAAAGACGAGCCTCTTCGCAAGTATAGCTTTGACTACAAATATGACGAGGCGGATCTAAGCTACCTTACAGCCTTTACCGTACACGACAGCGAGGAAAAGGAAAGCTATTCATACACTTTTGACTATGAAGAAATAAAGGACGGAAAATATTTTGCCGCTGCAGAAGAGTTTAGCGTTGACGCCCCACTTTCTGCAGGACTTGGAGAAGGAAGCTCTTCCAGCTACAATGCTGGTGGCGGAGTTGGAGTAGGCTCAGAGTCACATGATGCACATATTTCGGCCGGGGTACAAGGCTCTTCTTCCAAAACTACAACCTATACAGAAGTTCTTTATGCAGACATGGACGGGGACTCAATACCGGACCTTATAAGGGCAAACGGAAACGAAATCCATATAAAGGGAAGCACAGGGGCAGAACGGACTGTATCCATCAATGGAAAAATGAATGAAGAGGAAAGCCGGTCGTACTCCGAAGGATGGAATTTGTACGGAGGAACAGGAATAAACAAAACAGAAACCACCCCCATTTCTGCGTCTGAGGGAGCAAGCTACTCAAGTACGAATCAAAGCGGCTCTTCAAAAACCCACAGGACTTTTGCCGACCTGGACGGAGACGGACTTGCAGACATAGTTGAAAGCAACAGCACAAAGTATCTGAAAAACCTTGGGAACATTGAATTTGAAGAGAGGAATATTTATGCGGCAGACGGAGTAAAAGTTGAAGAGGCAACTATAAAGCTTACTGACGCTGAAAAGGATAAATACAACAATATATTCTCTCCGCAAAGGCCGTTCAGAATGTGGAAGGCTCCATACGAGGGCAGCATAAGTGTTACCCAAAGCGCAGAGCCATACGGAAGCTTTGACTGGGAACGCAATGTTTGTCTGCTTACTTATGATGATTCTGAAAAAAAGTGCGACGAATTTTTACTGAGTAAGAATGCAGTGAACAAGCAGTTAAAAGAGTATTCTGTAGGAAGGGGCGGCCACCTTTACTTTATTAGCAGGTCGGATGACGTAAAGAACACGGCCCTTAGGCACAACATTAAAATAAAATACACGAAGGTAAGGGCATTCGACTCATTGTACCCGCTCCCTGTTGCCATAAAAGAAAAAAAGAAAAATGGCATGGAAGTTATAAATTACATTGATAGCTGCTATACGCCAGATGAAATAATGGCCATGGCTAAAAGAATACCAGAGCCCCAGCCTAATGCAAATGCGACTGCCAAAGATGGGGCTGCTGAAAATACGACTGCTCTTGAAAAATTCTGCAACTCCTTTGAATACGATGCCACGCTTCAAAAGATTGTCAGAAAAGATGATGCAAAAAACGGTCTCAAATTTGATAAAGATTTCTACGAGGCATACATAAAAGACAATGACAATATTGATTCTACAGAAGCGGTTCTGGAGAAATATACAAAATTCGGAATTACACCTTCATACGAGGAGCCTAAATTTGTTTATAAATCAAGCAGGGACCGTATAAATCTTCCTCAGGCAGACGCGAACAAGACTGGAAACGAACTTTGTATAGACACGCTTGACGGCGAGATGGTCATAGTCGCTGACGGAAAAGTCTTTGCCGGTGCAGATGAACTGGCAGGGGTAAGGGCTGAGACAAAAGACAATAAAATAGAACTTTACTTCCCTGAGTGTACGGTAAGCTATGAGTTGAAAAGTGACGAAACTGGAAAGCCTTTTGCCGCAGACAAAACAATAACATACAATACAGACTGTTTATACGACGTAGATGACGAGGGCTACATATCCCTTATCTGCTTTGATGAAAACGGAAGCCTCATTCACAAGGCGCAAAAGATGGAAGCTCTTGCCTTTGACACTGCAAGTGATTTCTCAAACAAGAATCAGGTCATATCGGTGTTCGTCAAAACAATCCAGGTTCCGGTTAGTGATAAAAAAAATCCCGCGACAACAAAGATGGCTGGACTTGAATGCTACATAGAGGCGGGGGAAAGCCTTTACGGAGGAATAAAGAACTGGTACTACGGAATCTGGAGCAGCACAAGCGACTTTTCTCCAAAGCTGCTTACTGCTTTTATTGAAGAGCAAAAAGAGTTAAACAAAGACAAAGACGAGTCTGAATTTGAAAGTAGAAAAGATGCACTTAAGGAAAAAGCTGAGAATGGCAATGTTTCCGAGAGTGATGCAAGCGGGCCGGACATTCCCTTCTACCTTCCCACAGAAAACAGTCTTGCGGCAATCCAGGCGGAGGGACAGGAAGGCCTTGATCTTTCCAACTTCCCCCTAAAAAAGGAGGGGGCAAGCGGAGCAGGGAAAGCCGTCCTGAATACTGCCCTCATAGGCCGCGTGAACATGTCCTGCTCCGTGAATAAAAAACGGCAGACGGAGACAAAGTATTTTACGCCTTTTATTTCCGGTGACATTGTGCATGCGGTAAGAGCCGGAGGCGACAGCTTCTACCAAATAGAAGGGCTTTTTGAAGACGTTGCTTCTCAAGACAATGGCAATCAAAAACACTTCCGTATGCCGTATGTTGGAAGGGGAAAATCTGAAGGTACCGACGTTACATGGGGCTGCGACTTTTCAGTAGACGCTGCAGGAGGTGGAAAAACACTCGGACACAACAAGGGGGCAAACTCTGTCACGCAGACCCTTCGCGACATGAACGGAGACGGAAGGGCAGACATAGTGATTTATGACGGCAAATCAATTTCCGTATATCCCTGTGTTGAAGAGGACGGAAAGGTAAAATATGCACAGCCATACAAAATAGACGGCTTCCATATATCGGAATCAGAAAGTGAAATGGACACAAACGGCGCGTCCATTTCCGCAAGCGGAGGAATAAGCCTCCGCTGGAATGGAAAGAGACCCAGCGTAGTGTTCAATCCGTCAATGGGAGGCGGACTTACTACCGGAACCTCTGACGGTACGTCCTCACAAACTGGCGGACTTTTGGACATAAACGGAGACGGACTTGCGGATTACGTTTATGAAGGAAATGTCCTGTTGAATAAAGGCCGTGAGGCTGAAAACTATGGCTTTGCTAAAACAAATGTTAACCTTTCAGAAACAAAAGTTAACGGTTCCAGCAAGAGTTTTTCTGTAAGCAAATCATACCCACATTCAGTAACCTGCCTTGGCTCAGGTTTTAGCGCAAGCGGTTCTGTCAACATCAGCATGAGCGTTTCAAAAACACAAAGCATGTACCTTGACCTTAACGGCGACGGCCTTGCGGATTATATTCGTTTTGTTGACAATGATAACTCGGTAAAGGTAAAGGTAAGGTATAACTCCGGGAACGGTTTTACGGATGAAAAGATTGTTGAGCTTCCAACATGGGGTATCGTTGACAAGTCAGAAATCAAAAGTGACGTAGATGGAGACCTGGGCTTTGTAGGCGACATAAAGATTATTGGGAACGCAATTCAGAATTTTATCAGGGACTACTCTTTTGCCAATAAGTATAGGGATGTTCTGAATGATGCAGACGATGCGCTTTCTCTTTCCACTGACTTTACGGTTGCATCCAATGCAAACCTTGGCGGCAATTTTAAGGTGTCAATTCCTATTCTAGATGCATTCATTAACATAAATGGAAACGGCTCTGGCGGAGCGGGAGTAACTGCCACGGAGAATGCACTTGAAGTTTCCATGACGGACCTTGACGGTGACGGCATGGCAGACCAGGTGATGAGGATTCCGGGCAAGGCAACCTTCTGGAAAAAGAATATTGCAGGAAAGACCGGACTTTTGAATTGTGTGCACCTGCCTACTGGAGGCTCATATACAATTGAGTATAAGGGTATGTACGGAACAGCGGACATGCCGCATTTTTCATACGTAATGTCTTCGGTAATTGCAAACGACGGATGCGGGGTGACCAAGAAAGAAGTCCTGCACGGAGAACATTCGGTGCAGACTGAATACCAATACTCAAATGCCCGCTACGACAGACTAGATAAAGAATTCTACGGCTTTGGAAAAATAGTCACGACCCTTGCGGACGGCTCAAAAAGCACGGCGCTCTACAGCAATGACACAGGGCTTTACCATACAAAGTGCATGCCCCTTTCCGGGGAACTCCGCTCGAAGGACGGCACCCTGCTTTCGGAAAACAGGACAAAATATGAGCCTTCTCCGTTTGCGCTCCCCACTTATGAGGAAAGCCGGAATTATGAAAAGGACAGCTCAGCCTCGGTTTGCGGCAGGACGGAATACGAATACGATAAATACGGAAACGTAATCTCCCTTACGCAGTATGAAGGAAACTCTGCCTATGTCCGGGCTAAAATTGACTATGCCCCCAACTATGAAAAACACATACTGAGCCTCCCCTCAAGGATTGAGGTTGAGGATGCGGCGGGAAACACCGTGGCACTTAGGGAAGGGGAGTACAATGCGGATGGCTCCCTGGTCTGCCTTAAGGAATACTCGTCACGCGGGGATTTCCTTGGCACAAGGCTTGATTATGATGAAAACGGAAATATAGTAAGGCTTACATACCCTACAGGCGTTTCAACAGAATATGAGTATGACAGGGAAAACAAAATGCTTCCTGTTACAATCTCACAGGTTTCCAAGGAAGGTGAGCGTCTTGCCGGAAGCATAGAATATGATGACCGTATGCTTAAAAAGGGCGAGACTGACTGCAACGGAAATTCCTTTGCCTACAAATACGACCCATGGCTACGCTTAAGCGAGATGCGCACTCCGTACGACACCGGTGAAATTCCTGCCGTGCGCTACGAGTACAACATGCACAATGACAAAAAACTCATGTGTGCAGTGACCTACCAAAAGATAAGGACAGATGCCGCTGATGAGTCCGTAATGCGCACCATCGTACAGTGCGACGGCCTTGGAAGGACGGTGCGGACTGCAAAGCAGGGCGAGGTTCGCGATGCGGACACAGGAACAAAGACCAAGGGCTGGAACGTGAGCGGCCCGGTGGAATATGACATAAAAGGCAGGACTGTAAAAGAGTATGCGCCCTACTTTGTTGCGGGAGAAGGAACAGAAGCTATAGAAGACCTTGACGAGAAAAAAGTTCCTTTTGAGTACGCAACGGAACATGAATACGACGAGCGCGACCGCAGCACGCTGAACATCCTGCCGGACGGAAGCGAGTGGAAAACAGGCTATTATATAGAAGAAAGTTATGCAAACCCAAGGGCTGTAGTGTGCTCTACGGATGCACAGGGCAACGTTACGGAAACCAAGTCGGATGTGCGCGGTAACATCGTAGCCATGGCAAAATATGACGCGGACGGAAAGCTTGCGACCCACACCCGCTATGAGTACGATGCCCTTGGCCGGATGACGCTTGCCTATGACGCGGCGGACAACCCTGTGAATGTGGAATACGACATGCTGGGACGGCGCACACTCCTTTCCAGCGTGGATTCCGGGTACAAGAAATTTTATTACGACAAAAGCTCCGGCAACCTGGTGCAGGAAACCGACTCCGTAATGGACGAGAAGCGGCTCTTCATAAATTATGAATACGATGCCTTCAACAGGCTTGTTGGAGTTGACTATCCCGGCGAAATGACGGATACTGTATATGTGTATGGAAAATCTGCCGACCGCAGCAACCTTGCGGGCAGGCTTGCCGCCAGGACTGACGCATCGGGTACCGTGAGCTACATGTACGGAAAGCTTGGAGAGACTACAAAAGAGACAAGGACAATATCCTCACACATAGACGGATTCAAAAAAGACCAGACTGCAACCATGGAATACAAGAGCGACTACCTTGGGCGCATGCAGGAAATTGTCTACCCGGACGGAGAGTGCGTGGAGTATGCCTATGACTATGGCGGAAACGTGTGCGGCGTAAGCGGAACGACAAAGGACGGAAATGACTTTTCCTACGTAAAGGACATTGGCTATGACGAGTACGGCCAGAGGAACTTCATAGAGTACGGCAACGGAGTAAAAACCGAGTACGAATACAACCCGGAAAGAAGGTGGCTTTCTTCCATAAGGACGGAAAACGAAAACAACATACAGTACCAGAACATTGAGTATAAATTTGACACCCTTGGAAACATCCTGTCCTACACCAACGACTGCTTAAATGGCGGTGCCTACAAGACAAGCCAAAGTTACACTTATGACGCATTAGGACAACTCACCAGCGTAAGCGGAAGCACGGAGCATAATCCCTACCGTGCAAGCCAGCCAGTTCATGTAAGCGAATACAAGCAGAAATTTGTCTTTGACGAGGTTGGCCTTGGAAGGATGATGAATAAGACTTCTTCTGAGACTACCCTGACTGGAAGCAGAAACGGCGACGATCTTAACTATGCAATAGACTACGTATACGCAAAGGGCTTTGCCCACCGCCTTGAGCGCGCCGGAAACCGCTGGTACAAGTACGACGCAAACGGAAACGTAACGCAGGAGGAATATGACGGCCTTTCCGAAAGCGACAGCAGGGAAGTTACCGTGACCGACTACGGAAACGACGTGTACGGCGTGGACAGCGCATGGGGCTACTTTGAGACGGACAATGCAACAACTAAAGTAAAGCAGGAAAGGCACTACCGCCGCACCTATGTCTGGGATGTCCGCAACAGGCTTACGGAATCGCACGACTCCACGAACGACGTATACTACATCTACGGCGAGGACGGAATGCGAACCAACAAGTATACGAGGAATGCGGAGACAATTTACTTCTGCAACTTCTGGACCTGGCACAAAGACGGAGGTTCTGAATTGGACGGCGGAAAGAACAGCAAGCACATCTTCCTTGGAACCGAGCGCTTGGTTACAAAAGTAAACAGCGCAAACCGCCCGACCGACAGCGAAGAAATGCACAGCCAGTACTTCTACCACTCTGACCACCTTGGCTCTGCGCAGCTTGTAACAAACCAGGACGGCGAAGTCTACCAGCGCATAGAGTACACGCCATACGGCGAGACATGGATAGACATGCGCACTAACATAACCGCGCTCTACGACGTGCCCTACCGATTCACGGCAAAGGAGCTGGACAAGGAGACTGGCCTGTACTACTATGGCGCAAGGTATCTAGACCCCAAATACAGCCGCTGGATTAGCACAGACCCTGCCCTTGGAGAGTACATCCCCGCCGCAGGCAAGGCAAATGCCAAGGATATGGCAAATTTGCCCGGAATGGGAGGAATTTTTAATCACACCAATGCCGGTTTGTTCCATTATGCGGGCAACTGCCCTGTGCGCTATATAGACCCCGATGGAAGATGGACTTTCTCGATAGGTCTAGGTCTCGGACTAGCGGGAAAGGTAAAGATTGGCCATAATGATGGTAAATGGGAGCTGGAATGGCGTTTGGGAGTTGGATATGGTGGAAATTTATCTGTTGATTTAAATGATGAGTCTTTCACTCAAGAAAATTCTAAGCAATTAGGGTTTTATGCTGAAGCAGAAATTTCAGGTGAAATTGGTGATTATGGTTTAGGTTTAGATTCACAAGTAGGGGTAGAAGGTGTAGTGAATGATGATGGGACATGTTATATAGATTGTCCTAATAATGCAACAGGTTCTATAACATATCAAGGATTAACTGGAGAAATATCAGTGGATAAAGGTCAATTTGAAATTTCTCCTATTGCACCAGAGTCAAGTATAGAACCGTCTCTAGGAGTAAATGGAATGGGATTTGTAGGTTTTGGTGGTTGTGGTGTGCTTAAGGAGGATAAATAAGTATGATTTTTTCCATAGATAGTTCTAAAGTTATTTCGAAATTTTTAGCTCTTTTATTGCTGATATTGTGTATTTTTATTGTATTTGCCTTTTGTTCTAAACCTGCGGTAAAAAAGAATATTGCAGAAAAAGATTTGTACGCAGAACAAGTTTTTTCAACTTATAAATTAATGGGCTATGATGTTACAGAAAAACATGAATTTGTTAATGAGCTTTCAATATTAAAAAAAAGGATTAATTATACACAAAAAACGGAATTCTTAAATGGAATATTTGTTTATAGATATAAAAAGACAAATATATTAAAACTTTATTGGCATAAAAAATCTGATAGTGATATTGAAATTGAGAAAATAGTAATTGAAGATAGTGTAAAATAAACTGCGCAATTTGTTAATAAAAAAATTGCGCAGTGCCTTTTCCCTGCAAAGGCATAAGCATTCTGTAGACTAAAGCGATATCTTTGTCTACTCTACGTATAGCGTTTTTGCAGCATGCAAAAACACCCCCATTTCCCCCGCCAAATAGGTATTTGATGGGGAAGCGCGGAAATTGCCCCTTTTTTGGGGCAGTTTGCAGTAAAAATTTTGAGAAAAGAGGAGTTTAGGAACAAAAAATGGAAAATTCCTGCCGGAAAAAATACAGAATGTCCTCAAAAAATTGGGTTTTAGCATCCAGACACACCGGATTCCGCAGAAATTCCGCATTAATCCCAGCAAATGCCGGTTTGTTCCATTACGCAGGGAATAATCCTGTACGCTATATAGACCCCGATGGAAATGTATTGATTAATACTGTTACCAACGATTCTTATTCGGCAGCTGAATATGAGAAAAATCATAATCTGGATACACTTGCGTTTGGTCAAAAGATATTGGATAAAAACGGAATTCCAACGATTCCTTTATCTGGTAGCAAAATCGAGTTTGAAAATGGATTGAATAAAGCACTAAAGAAAGCATATCAATATAAAAACAATCCTAATGTAACCGTTGCTATAAAAGCTTTTGCAGAGAAAACTGATAAAGGAAATTACAAAATTGGGATTTCAGTTTCTGTTGATTATATTGATAAAGATTCCAACAGTATTATAAATATAGCAGAAACTTCTGGAGTAATTGCTTTTGCAAACTCGACAGAAGTTGGTGATTTCGGATTTGGATGTAGCCAAGAAAATATAAACAATCTTGCAAACTCTATAATAAATAGAGTCCTTGGTTTTCCAGATGATACAAGTCTTATTGAGGATAAATAAATGAAATTAAACTTTTTGCTTGCTATTAGTATATGTCTTTTTTTTATAGGTTGTTCACAAGAGAAAGAAATTAATATTTCACAGGATTGCAAAATTCGTTATATTTTAAATAATGAAACAAAATCTATTATGGCGATAGAGATAAAAAACAAAGATAATTCTGCGAAAATAAATTATATAACGAATGATTGTTTTTCTTTTTTTGTAGGAGCAGAAAAAAATATTTGCCAAGGAACATTTGGCGACAATGGTTTTTCTTCCCAAATGTCAAATTCAAACAACAATTGTGTAGTGAATAAAACGGAATATGGTCTCTTAATAGATGCAAATACGGAAGACGGATATAGAACTGTTGTTGAATACAATGAAGATTTAAAAGAATGTAAACATCATGATTGCATAGAAAATAATTCAATAAACTATTTTGTAACCAAAGAGGGAAATTTGAAAATAAAATGAATACAAAACTACTGATAAAAAGCCCCATATCTAGCGTTTTTGCAGAGTGCAAAAACACCGCCCATTCCCCCATCAAATAGGTATTTGTCGGGGAAGTGCGGAAATTGCCTCATTTTTGGGGCCGTTTGCAGAAAAAACTTTGTAAAAAGAGGAGTGTAGGAACAAAAAATGGAAACTTCCTGCCGGAAAAAATACAAACCGTCCTCCAAAAAATGGATTTTAGCATCCAGATGCGCCGGATTACGCAGGAATTCCGCTTTAGTCCCAGCAAATGCCGGTTTGTTCCATTATGCGGGCAACAATCCTGTACGCTATATAGACCCGGATGGGAATTTTGAAGTTGACTCTCATAATCCTATGCGGATATTTGCAAATTTGGATGACA
>Ga0256405_10007555_pt1 | contig 16228 bp, 14 predicted proteins | sample RumenRJG_02DNA_FD_189096 | JGI IMG/M metagenome (GOLD analysis project Ga0256405, IMG submission 189096) | Bovine rumen microbial communities from Lethbridge, Alberta, Canada - RJG_02 | ecosystem: Host-associated > Mammals > Digestive system > Stomach > Rumen | place: Canada: Alberta...
GTAGCTTGAACAACCACATTATACCCGCGGAGGTGATTTTTTGGTAGAACCATCGACGCGCACCCGCATAGCGGGTGGTTTATACTTCGCGCGCCAGCGCGCTCAGCACGGGCTTATAGCCCTACAATAAAAGTGTGCGCATAAGCGCACACTTTTTTTTAGTTATAAAAGACGTATGCCTCCGATGAGAGGTACTTCCTTGTTCTCTCCGTTTGAAGCGTTTATCACTCCCAGCACCATGCATACCAGGATGAAGAGCCCCCAGAGTTTCCCTATGACGGGGACGCCCGTGAGGAGTCCGAAGAGGTTGACTACCAGCCCCTGATTGAGGTGGAATCTGGCTCCTTGTCTGTCTCCTGCAAAGTATGCGATAAGGAAACCGATCCAGGTGAGATATGCGAGAACTCCTGTCGCCTTGGTGGAAATACCGTTTCCGGTGCTTCCTCCCTGGTACTGCTGATTCCGGCCTTTCTGTCCGGCCTGTCCGGCCTGACCGTTATCAGCGTCTCCTGCCTTATCCTGGAAATAATGACCGCTAAAAACGTTCCCCTCAGCCTTATCCGCGGTCTCAGTCTCTGCTGTTTCTCCAGCAGGCTCTGCCTCGCTGAGGATCTGCGCCTTCTTGGCCTCAAATTCTTCCGGAGTGATCATTCCTTCATCCAGAAGCTGCTTATATTCTCTGATTCTTTCTGCTCCAGATCTCTGTGTCATTAAAATACCTCACTTTCGATGTCATATGCGTCATTGCTTATTCTGCCTTTGAAGAAGCAAGGCTTCTTTCAGGCTGATTATACATCAGCCATATCAGGATTTCAATACTTAGCTCCAAAGGCTTTCAAAGCCTCGTTTACATTCTTCACGCCTGCTATCCTGCAGCCCTTGAGGTCTTTCAGTTTCTCCGCATTGGATGCGGGCATTATGATCCTCTCATAACCCAGGCGGGCGGCTTCCTTGACTATCTTCTCTGCATTTCTCACAGGCCTGAGATCTCCCGTCAGGCCCACCTCTCCGAGAGCCAGAGTTCTGGAATCCGGTGTGACCCTCTTAAATGATGAAAAGATCGCAAGGGCGACCGCAAGGTCCGTCCCCGTTCCCTCAGGTCTGATGCCGCCTACAACGTTAACGTATATATCCTGACCTCCCAGCGGGAGGCCTGCCTTCTTCTCCATTACAGCTATTATCATGCTGAGTCTGGTATTATCGATACCTACCGATGTCCTTCTGGAGAACCCCATACCCGAAGCAGGCGTCACCAGCGACTGGATCTCAAACATTACCGGCCTGCTTCCCTCGTAGATCGCGGTGGTCACAGATCCCTCTGCATTCTCTCCGCTGTTCTCAAGGAAGGTGGCGCTTATGTCCGTCACTTCCGTCAGTCCTGTTCCCTCCATCATGAAGGCACCGATCTCAGAAGTAGTTCCGAAACGGTTCTTATATGATCTCAGTATCCTGAGCTCCTGATCCCTTTCACCCGTGAAGTTCAGCACGCAGTCAACCAGATGCTCTACAGTCTTAGGACCTGCCAGGTCTCCGGATTTGGTTACGTGAGCTACGATAAAGATAGGCATGCTTCCGGTCTTCCCGAGCCTCATGAGCTGGTTCCCCGTCTGTCTCACCTGTGAGATGGATCCCGGCGCGGAATCCAGTTCTCCCGAATACATGGTCTGTATGGAGTCCACTATGAGGAAGTCAGGCTTCATTTCATCGCACACAGCTTCCACGTTCTCCATATTGGTCTCGGCCAGAACGAAGAGCGTATCAGGTATGCTGGTGCAGACCCTGTCAGCCCTCAGTCTTATCTGTTCCTCGGATTCCTCTCCGGATACGTAAAGCACCTTGAGCCCGCGGGATGCGATATTCGCTGCAGTCTGAATGATTATCGTGGACTTGCCTATGCCGGGCTCGCCGGATATCAAAGTAAGCGACCCCTTGACGATGCCGCCTCCCAGCACGCGGTTAAGTTCGCCTATTCCCGTGTCTATCCTCTCGTAATTCAGGGTACCTACGGACTTAAGCGCAGAAGGTCTGGCATCTTTAGCAGAAGCCCTTCTTCTGGTATCCTCCTTAAGTTCAGGCAGCACCTTCTCCTCAACGAAGGAGTTCCACGCTCCGCAGATGCACTGCCCCATCCATTTGCTGGATTCATATCCGCATTCCTGACAAACGAATATTGTTTTTGATTTCTTAGCCATCTCAAGCTCCTTTTCCGGTAACGAACATCCGTTCGGTTAAAGTATATCATACCGCGGATAACACTTCAAGAATATTTTCCCTTCATCGCTGCAATAAAAAGGCCGGCCCCTTGCTAGGACCGGTCTGTAACTTATCCTTTATTCTATTCCGACGATATCCTTCACCAGCTGCTTCTTGCCCTGGATGTTTCCCTGTCTCTGGATCATGATCCTCTGTGCCTGAGGTGATCCCGCTCCGTGCATGGACTCCGTCCTGTAGCCTACGGCTGCTGCTCCTAAGCAGATGTTCTCCAGGAATCTGAATACCTTCATCCTGTCCATGGTGTCGCACTTGCCGTTTCCCACAAAGAACTTCCTGCAGAATTCTCCTATGGTCTCTCCTTCTTTTCCCACTACTGTGTCGGAATTGAAGTCAACGTTTGAAGGCATGGTCACCATAAGGCCTCCTGCGATATCTTCTGCCAGTCTCACGATCTCATAAGGGAATCTGGTGATGTTCTGCTTGCAGACGTTTGCGAGAAGCAGATCTATGATGTAGGATCCTGACTTGGTGGGATGTCCTTCTGATGAGCACGCTATTCCGCAGCTGTAGAGGGTCTCGTTAAGATGTGTCATCTCGATGAGTTTATCCTTTACTGCAGATGCTTTTTCTACTCCATTGTATTCAGCGGCCAGTGCTGCTGCACCGATCACTACGTCGCCTACTCCTACCTTGCATCCGCCGTAGCTCTGCCTGTGGAAGCCTGCGAATCTCTCCACCAGCATTCCCGCGAACTCTGTCTCTCCGTTCATAAAGATGTATTCGTTGGGGATGAATACGTCATCAAACACTACGAGTGCTTCCTGGCCTCCGAACTTGGGATTGCCAACGTCCATTCCGCCGCCTTCTTCAAGCTTTCTCGTGTCGCAGCTCTGTCTTCCGTATACCATGAAGAGTCCGTCTGCGTCACTTGGACATGCGAAGCATACTGCATAAGCCTTGTCGTCCTCTCCCATAGCGATGGTTGGCATGACGATGTGCCAGTGTGAGTTTACGGATCCGGTCTGGTGTACCTTTGCGCCTCTTACGACTATACCGTCTTCCCTTACTTCCTTTACTCTTACGAAGAGATCCGGATCATCCTGTGCGTGAGGTGCACGGGATCTGTCGCCCTTTGGATCTGTCATGGCTCCGTCAACTACCAGGTCCTCCTTCTGTACCATGAGAAGGAACCTCTTGAATCTTTCAAAGTAATCAGTTCCGTACTTTTCGTCTATCTCAAATGTTGTGGAGTATACGGCGTTGAAAGCGTCCATTCCCACACATCTCTGGAAGCAGGACGCGGTCTTCTGTCCGAGAAGTCTCTGCATCTTCACCTTGTTCTTCAGATCCTCAGTTGACTGATGGATATGAGCGAAGCGGTTGATCTTCTCTCCTGTAAGATGTGACTTTGCAGTCATGAGGTCCTCATACTGAGGATCCTGAGCCAGATCGTAGGTCATGGCCACACAGTTTATGGAAGGTCTGATCATGGGATGATCCACCCAGTTCTCGATCTTCTCGCCGAACATGTACACTCTTGTATTCAGTTTTCTTAAGCTCTCAATGTACTGAGCTCCTGTCATCAATGCCATAGTTTTTCTCCCTTATCGATTCATTATCCGATATACCGCAATACCCCCTGAGTGTACGCTCAGGGGATAGTGCGTTATTATGTATTTGGTTTTATAGAAAAGAGTCCGAAACGGAGTCTCAACTTCTCTGCTGTTATTATACTTCTACAGCTAAGCCATTTCAACTATGACCGCTGTTCCCATTCCTCCGCCTGCGCAAAGAGTCGCAAGTCCGTACTTTCCTCCGCGCTTTTTGAGTTCATTTATCAGGGTAACTACAAGTCTTGAACCTGTGGCTCCTACGGGATGTCCGAGGGAGATGCCGCTTCCGTTCACGTTGAGCTTTTCTTCATCTATTCCAAGCTCTCTGGCGCACGCGATGGCCTGAGCTGCGAAAGCTTCGTTTATCTCAAAGAGATCCATATCTGAAATGCTGAGGCCGGCCTTTTTAAGAGCCTTCTGTGTAGCGCTGATAGGGCCTATTCCCATGTAATCAGGGCTTACACCTGTGGTTGCAGTTGCAACTATTCGGGCCATGATGGGAGCTCCGCATTCCTTTGCCTTTTCCTCTGACATGAGGAGCACGCCGGACGCGGCGTCGTTCATGCCTGATGCGTTTCCTGCTGTTACTCTTCCATCCTCCTTGAAGGAAGGCTTAAGTGCAGCCAGCTTCTCAAGACTTGAATCACGGCGGGGATATTCATCTGTATCATATACCTTTTCACCTTTTTTAGTCTTGATAGTGATAGGGACGATCTCATCCTTGAATTTCCCCTCATCGATGGCCTTTACGGCTCTCTGCTGGGATCTCAGTGAGAAAGCATCCATATCCTCGCGGGATACGTTATATTTCTCTGCTACGTTCTCAGCAGTTATTCCCATGGCGGGACCTACTCCAAGGTTTGTCAGGGAGTCCCACATGGAGTCTCTCATCTCGAAGTTTCCGAATTTCTTTCCGAAACGCGCTCCGTATACCATGTGAGGAGCAGTGCTCATGCTGTCTGCGCCGCCTGCCATAATGCAGTCCGCTTCCCCTGCCATTATCTGGTAGAAGCCGAACTGGATGGATGACATGGAAGAAGTGCAGTTCCTGTGGAGGGTTATTCCCGGAACGGTCTCGGGAAGTCCTGCCTTTACCAGTGCCACACGGGCGAGGTTGTTTTCTTTATATGTTCTCTGGTAGTTGCATCCCCAGATAACGTCATCTATGATAACAGGATCGATACCGGCTCTCTTCACCAGTTCCTGCATTACAGGGATGGAAAGATCAAGCGCTGTAAGATCCTTGAATTGTCCGCCTAAAGTTCCGATAGGTGTTCTGCATGCTGCAGTTATCACTACGTTTCTCATTTGTTCACCTTTTCTTTAATGATCCGCAGCCGGCCCAGGACCTATAGTGGGTAAGTCTCGGGCCGGCCTTATTGTTTTTTAGAGTCTGTCTAAGGCCCTTGCGACCTTGATCAGTTTAACGTTGAGTTCTTCTTTGGACTTCTTCATTTCTTCTTCAGTCCAATCCTCAAAGCCATGTCCGCCGGTCTTGAATCCCAGACGGCCTTTGGCGATGTTATCCAGAGTAAGTTTCTGTACCTCGTGAGTATCCTCGATGTCGGGGAATACGAATTCGTGGATGGCCTTGGTCATGTCAAGTCCGCAGGAATCCATGACTTCGAAAGGTGCCATGATGCCTATTCTCATACCGAAACCATACTTGATGGCTTCATCTACAGCTGCCGGTGTGGCTATGCCATGCTCCACGATGGAGATGGCCTCTCTGAACAGGCAGTGCTGAAGACGGTTAGCCAGGAATCCGGGAACGTCTTTCTCTACCATAACGGGGTGCTTTCCTGCTTCTTTGAGAATATTAAACGTCTTTTCTGCAACTTCCTTTGCAACGAACTCTGTCTTTACAACTTCTACAAGAGGGATGAGGTAAGCGGGATTCCAGAAATGTGTACCGATGATCCTTTCTTTGTGTACCGCATCCTTACCTATGAGGGTGATGGAAAGAGCAGAGGTGTTCGAGCAAAGTATCGTGCTCTCAGGGCAAAGGGCGTCGAGTTCCTTGAACATAGCCTGCTTTGTCTCAAGGTTTTCAATAATAGCTTCAAATACTATATCGGCAAAGTCCGCGATATCCTTGATGTCGGAGGTATAGGTCACTCTGGCCATGATCTCGTCGATCTCTTCTGCCTTGATAACGTCGTTGTCAGCCAGGAAGTGAAGGTTCTTGTTCATGTTAGGAGCGGAATCTCCTCTTTCAAGATCGTTTCCTACGTAGAGGATCTTTACTTCATATCCCTTGGTAGCAAATAACTGGCCTATGCCTACGCCCATATTACCGCCGCCGATAATACCAATTTTTTCTTTTGCCATTGTTTTTCTCCGATTTTTACGTTAGTTATATTTTTTAGCCAAGGAAGATTCCGGGAACGATAGCGAATCCGAGGATCGTGAATATCGTCCAGAAGAACCATACGAAGGCCATGATGCCCCAAACGTCTTTCAGTTTTACGTTTACCATAGCAAGTGCAGGAAGGATGTAAAGAGGCTGAAGAAGGTTTGTAGCTTCGTCGCCGTATACGAATGCGTTGATAACGGTCATTACGTCGCAGCCGAGTTCCTGAGCAGCTCCTACAAGGAGAGGTCCCTGAACGATGAACTGTCCGCCCTGTGAAGGGATGAACAGGTTAACGATGGAAGCTGAGATGTAGGACCATACGGGAAGGCTGTTTGCAGTAGCGATGGATACGATAGCAGCAACTACGACTGTAGCAAGTCCGGAATCCTGCATGATACCTGCGATACCTGCGTAGAAGGGGAACTGGATCATAACTTCTGTTCCGAGCTTCATGCAGTCTCTGTGGATACCTACGAAAGCAGTCGGTGTAGGATACAGGAAGCAGTTCAGCATAAGGAAGAAGGTGATGATGAAGTTAAGGGAAAGGGCTCCCATGAATCCCTTGGTAACTACCTGATAGATGAGGCCTACAGCGCCGATAGCACCCATGAGATACATGAAGAGCTTAGCTGAGTTCATAACGCCTGCGGGAGTTGATTTGTCGACCTTTGCCCAATCTGCTTCGTCGATGTCATCTGCAGATGAAGATTCGATGCTTATGATCTTATCCTTGGGAGGACGTGTGAAAAGTACTAAAGCGATAGTTACTACAGCAAGGATGATCCATACTGTTACGTTGATAGGGTTGTAAACTGTGATGGACTGATCCCATACTCCTCCGAGAGTCTCTTCCATGTAGTTTCCGGGAGTATTGAGAAGAGCGTAAACAGATGCTGTGGGCCCAAGGCACTGTCCGAGACAGGATGTGCAGTATCCGCCGACCAGAAGGATGGGGAATGATAAGCCCTTGTTTCTCTTTGAAAGTTCGATAGCGAGAACTGTGCAGCTGAGTGTGCAGAATGCCCAGTTGATGAAGGATGCTACGTAGCCCCAGCACATGAATACGATGATGGCTACTGTAGGATTTGAAAGTGCTCTTGCGAGAGCTCCCATGCCTCTGTTAACGGGCTTGGAGTGAGCTGTGGCTGCGCATACGATAACCATCATGGCCATCTGCATTGAGAACGCGAGCATATCCCAAGCGTGGTTGAACCAGTCAACGCAAAGCTGGATAGGACCGTGCTCACCGAAAATAAGTGCGAGTACGTAGACCAGGAAGGTCAGGATAAGACAGAATACCAGTGAATCAGGTATGATCTTATCTGCCGCAAACTGGAATTTCTGGCTGAACCTGTATAAAAAGGTTCCGCGATCTTCTCTTAATGTGGTTTCCATTTCGATCTCCTTTAACATAATAATGAATGATTAAGATTTGATTGTTTATATTGATTCCGATCGGTCCTTCAACCGACGAAGAACCGACTTTATTTACGAGGTGCAAGTCCGAGGATCTCTCTTGCTTCATCAGGTGTAGCGACTTCATTGCCGTATTCCCTGATGACTCTTACGCATCTCTCTACGAACTGCCTGTTGGATTCAGCAAGGACTCCTTTGGAGTACATTACGTTGTCTTCCATGCCTACTCTGATGTTTCCGCCGAGGGCAACTGCCGAATAAAGGATCTCCATTGCGCTGTGTCCTACTCCGAAGCAGGACCATGTATAATTTCCTTTGCCTATCAGCTGGTCCGCAGTCTCCTTCATGAAAAGAAGGTTTTTAAGGCTTCCGGGGATCCCGTTTGCGCAGCCCATGCAGAACTGGAAGTGAAGAGGAGTCTTGAGCACTCCCTTTTTAACGTAGTATGCGGCGTTAGCTATCATGCCGGGATCAAAGCACTCGATCTCAGGTTTTACGTTGATCTCCTGCATCTTCTTTCCGAGCTTTTCAAGGAATGCCGGGCTGTTCAGGAAAAGTCCTGAGTTGAGCCAGTTCATCGATCCGCAGTCGAACGTACCCATTTCAGGTCTCAATTCGATGAGATGAGCCATACGGTCATCATCGTTTACAAGCTTTTCAGCGGAAGCTCCGGATGTGGTCATGTTGAGAATGATGTCACAGTCAGGATGGTTCTTTTCAAGAAGTTCTTTGGTCTCTCTGAACTTTTCCTTGTCCATGGTGCCTCTGCCTTCGTCATCTCTCATATGAAGGTGTGCGATAGCAGCTCCTGCTTTCCAGCAATCGTAAATGTCTTCTGATATTTCAGCAGGCGTCATAGGAACGTTAGGATTGTTTTCCTTTGTAGGCCATGCGCCCGTTGTCGCAATTGTGATTATAGTTTTCTTTGTTGCCATGTTTCCTCCTTTAATATCTCTGTATTTCCTTTACACCATTACTATTGAGCAAAAGGCGTGCCAAAAGAAAAATATGGAAAAAACCCTGTTTTTTAAGTTTTTTGTTGCATTTCGCGGATTTTTTGTTGCAAATGCAAAAGGATTTGTTGCATTTTGTTGCAATACGGCAATAAAAATGTTATATTCTAAACAACATAATATTACTGATTTTGATATTAAGAGGAAATGACTTATGGATAAGCACACCACCCATAACGATATAATGAAACTCATCGTGGAAGCCAGGGAAACCTTTTCAGATAACGACGATGTCATGCACTGGCTGGACGAGCTGGTGGATCGCATAAACGATTTCAGCGTTAACGGCATAGATTTCCGCGCTGTGGCCGACAACCTGGATGACAGCCTCGTGATCGCAGACGGCGAAGGCCGGTATATCTATACCAACCCCAGCTACACCCGAAACACAGGGATCAGGCCCGAGCAGATCCTGGGCCGCACCGCCGAGGAAATCGAAAAAGACGGTACCATCTTTAAAAGAGGCGCCGCCATCGAAGTTCTTCGTACCAAGAACAAGGTCTTCAGAATTTCCAACGTATATGTCACAGGAAATCCTGAGCCGGGAGCAGTTTCAGGCGTGCCCATCTTCAACGAAGCCGGAGATCTGACTCACATCATCTGTGCATCAAGGCCCCTCTTCACCTTCAATCAGCTGAAGGACGATTTCAATAACTTCCTTAATTACGCCAATTCCATACAGAACAGGCCCAGCATAGCGCCCTTCAGGGAGCATGAGAACAGCCTTGCTTTGGATTCCAACCATATCATGGGAAGCACCCCCATCGTGAGAGATATATATAAGATCATTAGGAAAGCAGCCCCAACTGACGCAACTGTGCTCATCACCGGCGAATCAGGTTCAGGCAAGGAAGTCATAGCTGACGAGATCTACAGGATGTCCGTCCGAAATCATGCGCCGTTCATCAAGGTGAACTGCGCATCGATCCCTGCAAACCTCCTTGAATCAGAGCTCTTCGGTTATGAAAAGGGAGCCTTCTCCGGAGCAAGTTCATCCGGAAAGAAGGGCCTTTTCGAAATGGCCAACAACGGCACCCTCCTTCTCGATGAGATCGGCGACATGCCGATGGATCTTCAGGTGAAACTTCTCCGCGCCATCCAGCATAAGGAGATAACAAGGATCGGAGGAAACAAGCCCATCAAGCTGGATATCAGGTTCATCGCCGCTACAAACAGCGACCTTAAGAAAAAAGTGACCGAGGGAGTCTTCCGCCAGGATCTGTACTACAGGCTGAACGTAGTTCCCATCCACATGCCTCCCTTAAGGGAAAGGCGAAGCGATATCAGGGAGTTCTGCGATTTCTTCCTGGACATATATAATAAGAAGCATAATTCTTCCATGTCCCTTACTCCCGAACAGTACAGGATGCTTGAGAGCTATGACTGGCCGGGAAACATCCGGGAACTGGAGAACGTGATCGAATATCTTTCCATCTGCGGATACAGTGAAGACCCTGAAGTCAACGACTATATGATAGCGGGAATGCTGGAAGCTTCGGTAAACGCTCCAAGCTACGCGCAGTCATATGCTGACGTGCGCAAAGAACCGGTAAAGGAGACCGACATCCATTCCGGCATCCATTCATCAGTTGAAAATTATGAGAAGGCGATGATAGAAAAGGTCCTGGCAGAGTCCAGGAACCTCAGGGAGGCAGGAGCCAAACTGGGAGTGAACGCCTCCACTGTTTCCAGAAAGATAAAAGCCTACGGCATAGATTACCACAGAAAAAGCATCAAAAAGCGCTGATTTTCCCCGGATAAAAATAAAGTTGTATCTTGCAGATCATTAGTGATACAATATAAAAGGAAAATGCCGGGCCTGAGCCCGAAAGGAGATAATAAACATGAAACTGGAACCTATCGTCAAGAGTCTTCTTGACACAGACCTGTATAAATTCAATATGAACCAGGTCATCTTTCACAAGCACACCAACCTTGTAGGGGAATATCTCTTCAAGTGCAGAAACGAAGGCGTTGTCTTCACTAAGGATATGCTCGATGAGATAAACGCTCAGATCGATTATCTTTGCACCCTCAAGTTTGAAGAAGATGAACTGGATTACCTGAGAAGCATCCGCTTCATCAAGGACGACTACGTCGAGTTCCTCCGCCTGTGGCATCCCATCAGGCACTACGTCACCACCTCGCTGGACGACGACGGTGAACTTCACATCTCCGTGAAGGGACCCCTTTTCAGCGCCATGCAGTTCGAGATCTATCTGCTGGAGATCGTAAACGAGGTATACTTCAGATTCCAGTACGATTACGAGGAGCTCCTTGCTTCAGCCAAGGAAAAGCTGGACGCTAAGATCAAAGCCTTCCAGGAAGGCAAGTACGATTTCAAATTCGCGGAGTTCGGCTGCAGACGCCGTCTCTCCTCAGAGTTTGAAGGACTTGCGATCGAAAGATTCGCTAAAGAGACCAAGAACTGCGTCGGTACCTCCAATGTATATTTTGCGAGAAAATTCAATCTGACTCCCATCGGAACCTACGCTCACGAGTTCGTTCAGATGTATCAGGGAATCAACTCCATCCCTCTCGCCTACACCAACCACTTTGCGCTGGCAGACTGGTACGAGGAGTTCCAGGGAGATAACGGTACCGCGCTTTCCGATACTCTCACCACTGACCTCTTCTTAAGAGACTTCAACCGCAGCATGGTGAACAACTACACAGGCGTCCGCCACGACTCCGGAGATCCCTACGAATGGGGTGAGAAGCTGATCAAACACTTCGAGAAATACGGAGTGGATCCCATGACCAAGACCCTGCTCTTCTCCGACGGTCTTACCTTCGACTATGCACAGGAGATCGCAAACTATTTCCGCGGAAGGATCAAGACCTCCTTCGGTATCGGAACCTTCGTATCGAACGACACCTGCGTTCCGGCACTCAACATCGTCATCAAGCTCCAGTACGTAAACGGAGATCCCGTTGCCAAGCTGAGCGACTCTCCCGGAAAGAGCATGTGCGACGATCCCGACTACCTTGAATACCTCAAGAGATCTGTAGAATTCAGATTGGAAAGGGAGTCTTACTGATGAAAGTATTTTGTGTAATAGACATGCAAAAGGATTTCATAGACGGCGCTCTCGGAACGCCGGAGGCACAGGCCATCGCAGGACCCGTGACAGAGTACCTGAAGAGCCTCAAGGAACTTCCCTATGAATCCTACGAAGTGGTAGCCACCAGAGACACCCACTACAACAACTATCTCGAGACCAACGAAGGAAAGCACCTTCCCGTGGTCCACTGCCAGATAGACACCGAGGGCTGGCTAATTCCGGACAGCATCTACAGCGTACTGGAATCCCTGGAAGCTCAGGTTATAGACAAGCCTCACTTCGGCATCTCATCCGACAGATGGAGCCTTATCCTGGAGAACGTTGATGTGGAAGAGATCGCGGTGTTCGGTCTCTGCACGGATATCTGCGTCATTTCAAACGCTCTGGCTCTCAAGACCGCCTTCCCCGAAGTTCCCGTCAAGGTTTACAAGGACCTCTGCGCGGGAGTAACTCCCGAGACTCACGAAGCTGCCCTTGCCACGATGAAGATGTGCCAGGTGGACGTGATGAATTCATGGGAAGATAAATAACAGAAATGAAAAAGCTGACCCGAGGGTCAGCTTTTTTGTTTACTTTTAAAGGATGTGCACTCCGTCCATCAGTTCCTTCTCGAACTCTATCCTGTGGCTGTAGGTATAAAGCCCCGGCATGCCGCCTGTATGGATAAAGATGACCTTCTCGCCTTTTTTGATTTTGCCCTCGTTTATCATGTCGATGATTCCGGCGAAGGCTTTTCCGGTATAGCAGGGATCCATGAGGATCCCTTCTTCAGAAGCCATCAGTTTGACGGCTTCCCTCACTTCTTCTGAGGGAAGGTTATATCCGCCTCTCACGTATCCCGTTTCAAGGTCCACTTCTTCGGGATCGAACCCGAAATCCATTCCGTAGGTTTCTTTCACATCGTTTATGTACTGTTCCAGATCTTTTATACCCTTTTCATTGAAAGGTAGTATCGCAATTCCCGTAAGGTGAAGGGACGATCTTATGTCTTTGAGTCCGCAGAACAGCCCCGCAAAGGTTCCCATGGAGCCCACGGTATCGATCACCCTGGCCCCTTCCAGACCCATTTCCTTAGCCTGGCGGTCCAGTTCGACCGCGCAGTCGTAGTATCCCAGAGCGCCGAGGACGTTGGATCCTCCCATGGGTATGAAGTAGACCTTCTCGCCCTGAGCTTCGTAATCCTTCGTCACCTTTTCGATAAGCTCGTTCATTTGGACGGAGCCGGGACGTCCGTCGGATTTTTTCAGGTAAAGGTCACAGCCGAAAAGCCTGTCCAGAAGCATGTTGGCGCTGAGCTCTCCGGGATATTCGTCTATCGCGATTATCGAGCATTTCATGCCGTATTTAGCGGCCATGGCTGCGGTCTGACGTCCGTGGTTGGTCTGGCCTCCGCCTACGGTTATCAGGGCTGTAGCTCCCTTATCGATCGCATCCTGCACCAGATATTCCAGCTTCCTGAGCTTGTTTCCGCCTGCTCCGAGAGGAGTCAGGTCGTCACGCTTGAGATAGAGATCGATGCCCAGTTTTTTGCTGATCGAGGGAAGATATTCCACCGGCGTCTCATACAGTATGTTAAGTTTGTTCACGTTAAAGCTCATGTTGTCCTCTCCTTTCGGTTGTCCTGCAACCATTATACTATACGGTAAGGCATAATAAAAGCCCGTGCATCGTTTCGCGCGGGCCTGAAGTTTATTATTTTTTAAGCGAGGAAGCCGTTGATGATCTGCTCTTCAGCCTCTTCGGGAGTAAGTCCAAGAGTCATAAGCTTGATCAGCTGATCTCCTGCTATCTTTCCGATGGCTGCCTCGTGAACCAGCTGTGCATCAAGGCAGGCTGCATCCAGCTCGGGAACCGCAAGGACTCTTGCGTTATCCATGAGGATGGCGTCACACTCTGTATGACCGGAGCACTCTGCCTTTCCTACGATCCTGGAAGTGTACTTCTGATATGAATTGTCGCGGGCAACTGATCTGGAGACTACGTCTGCGGATGAGCCGTCGCCGTTGAGCTCTGTGAGATAGATGGATTCAGCGTGCTGCTCGCCATGGGTCATGAGACGTTCTCTCACTACCAGCTTGGCGCCCTTTGCAAGTTCTGACTTGGTGGTCCTGATGGTGGAGTCAACTCCCTTGATCTGAACCATCTCCATCTCTACGGATGAATCCTCGTCCTGGTAAACCTCGGTAACGGGGTTAAGGATACGCTTGCCGAGTCCGTCTCCCGAACCGTAGTGGTTCTCAACGTACTTCACATGAGCGCCCTTTCCTACGAAGAACCTGTGGATACCGTCGTGCTGTGAATCCTCACCGCCGCAGTTGTGGATACCGCAGCCTGCAACGATGGTAACGTCAGCACCGTCTCCGATATAGAAGTCGTTATATACAACGTCCGTCATACCTGACTCGTCCATTACTACGGGGATGTAGCAGGTCTCTCCCTGACATTCAGGTGAGATGTGGATATCGATACCGGGCTTGTCTTCTTTTGATGTGATGTTGATGTGTTCGGTGACCTGTCTCTCTGCAAGTCCTCCGTTTGCGCGGATATTGAATGCTCCGCCGGGCATGCAGGTAAGCCCTGCTATGGTTTCAAGAAGGTCCTTCTGGGCCTGGCTGAGTTCTGCCATTAGTTTCTGCCTCCTTCCGGAATGTTCATTCTGCCGCAGATGCCGCCTTCAAGGCTGGCACCGATGATATCGATCATCATGTCTTCTTTCTTGCCGGTCTTGGTTACCTTACCATCGGCAATCATGATGATCTCGTCGGCAATGTTCAGGATCCTCTCCTGATGTGAGATGATGAGGATGGTTCCCTTGATCTCTTCTCTCATGGTCTCGAAGATGTGGATCAGGTTCTGGAAGCTCCAGAGGTCGATACCTGCTTCGGGCTCATCGAAGACGCTGAGCTTGGTGCCTCTGGCGAGGACGGTTGCGATCTCGATCCTCTTAAGCTCTCCTCCTGAAAGTGAAGCGTTTACTTCCCTGTCGATGTAGTCCCTGGCGCAAAGCCCTACAGCACTCAGATATTCGCAGGCTTCAACCGTTCCGAGTTCCTTTCCTGAAGCGATGTTGATAAGGTCATGGACCTTGATGCCTTTGAACCTTACAGGCTGCTGAAGCGCAAAGCTGATCCCCATCTTGGCTCTCTCCGTGATGGACTTATCGGTGATATCCACTCCGTCCAGAAGGATCTGACCTGAAGTGGGTTTTTCGATACCCATGATGATCCTGGCGAGTGTTGACTTGCCGCCGCCGTTGGGACCGGTCACCACGTAGAATTTATTCTCATCCAGTCTGAGGCTTACTCCGTCGATTATCCTCTTAACGGATCCGTCCTCTTCTGTAACGTCGAAAACGATATTTTTAAGTTCAAGCATTTTTTCTCCTTTTGGCAGGGGCCGTATTTTGCGGTTTATCGCCGGGACCCGTTTCTGCCCTGTATTTATGCTATACCACACCTGATAATATTTAAACGGTCTGCTCGTCAAAAACGACCGCACCATACATTGTATACTGAATCCGCTATTTTTTCAAGAAAAAAATGTCCCCGGTGCGCGGGGACTGTGAATTGCTTACAGGAAATGTTTTTTGATGAGGTCCTCGATGGCTTTTGCCTCCAGAGGATGCTTCTTTGTTTCGATCGAGATCAGCAAAGTATCCCCGAGCACGAATCCATTCCTCTCGTAATCGTGGACCTTTTTTACGTTCTTGTCTGAATAGTCGGGATCGTCCATCATTCCCAGATGCTCGACCCAGATCTCTTTGCGCATCCTCACGTTGAGCCCCACAAAATCCGGGCGCACCCATCCGTGCCCCTTAAGAAACAGCTTCGGCTCGAAAACGTGCGGTACTTCCAGCCCAAAAAAACTGTCCGCCCAAAGCTGCTCCGACTTGGACCTTACCCGGTACCCCTCCCTGGTAAGTATCTCCGGATCATTCTCATCAAAACCCATGGGCTCGCATTTTTTGCTCTCGAGCCAGCGCGCGATGTACTCATCATCCGGGAGCCTCACCGGATCGACCAGCGCCCGCCTGGCCGGGGACAGCGCCTCATAGATGTCTTCGACCGAAGCGTTCTGCTGTGAAATGAACTGATCTATAATGCTCAATTCCTTCTCTGCTGAAGCGATAATCTTTTGATCATAATCTTTCTGAGCCAAAGAGGCTGCTAATTCTATTTTCTTTTTCGGAAGATAAATACCATTCTTCTTTTTATTGCCAAAATGGTAGTATCTGAAATGACCATTTATAGTGCTGGTCCTGAGACTTCCTTCCGGCACTTTGGTCATAGCTTCTTTTTTCTTTATAATCAGGTTTTCAATATATGCTTTTCTTTTAATTAAAACATTTTTTAACTGTTCACTCATATCCTTTTACCCTTTCTTTTGACAAATAAGCCATGACGGCCTGTAATTCTTTTTTCGGCTGATAATGGCCATATAATGGTGTAAATTCAATTTAATAAAAAATGAGCACATAGCTGCTCCTTTCGGTTAAAATATAGTCACCACAACCAATCAACCAAAGGAGTAAAACTATGGCTCAACTACATT
>Ga0256405_10007557_pt1 | contig 16222 bp, 18 predicted proteins | sample RumenRJG_02DNA_FD_189096 | JGI IMG/M metagenome (GOLD analysis project Ga0256405, IMG submission 189096) | Bovine rumen microbial communities from Lethbridge, Alberta, Canada - RJG_02 | ecosystem: Host-associated > Mammals > Digestive system > Stomach > Rumen | place: Canada: Alberta...
CGCAGACAGCAACCGGATCTACTCCTTTTCTGGCATTCTTGCAAAGCCGGTTCTTTATACGCTGCATTGCTTCGATATGCATGATCCAGTGGCGGGAAAACGGCATCTGAATAAGCCCCTTTACATCTTTGCCGCACCAGTAATCAATCAGCCAGAATGCATTTTCATCCTCACTGACACAGTTGCTTTCTATCAGTTTCTGCTTCGTGTCTTCATTAAACTTTCTTTTTAGATCTTTGTATCGTAATTGTAAAAGAATCTGATCTGTTGAGTCTTTAACAGCCTTTGCATAAAGGTAAAGTTGCTGAATCTTCAGTTTCTCTGAGAACTTGGCAATATCTTTCCCTTCAAGTTCGTTCCCCGTTGTGATAATGGGAGATGCGGTCTTTTTTAGAAAATTATCACGAAACAGGATCTGCTCATCTTCTACGATCATCTCATGAGCAACGATGTCTTCTATCCTGAAAATATGCCAAATGGAATATGCAAGGGTTTTGCTGTGATACCCCTTGGCACCCTCAAACGGCATCTGATAAAAAGCCTTCTCAGGATAGCCCTCTACAATCCAGGTAATCTGTTGGAACAGTACATTCCTGAATTCGAGCAGTTTCCCTACGGCTTCTTCAAAGGCAGCTTCTTTTAACAACAGTTTCTGTATTTGCTTATTCTCCTGTGACCACTCCTCATTCATAAGCTTAATCCGTTTCCTCTCAGAAAAAACCTTTCCCCATCTCATATGCCTTTTGAATGTTCATATCCCAGTTTTTTTCTCTAAGTTCATTTTCTCTCGATGTATTATCGAAGACTACGAACCCGGTCTGTTTTGCACGTCCAAAGAGCCTGTCACCCAGCATAACCTTCTTCATACTGTCAAGGAGGCCAGACTCTTCGAGTCGTTCTATTGGATTCCCCGCCGAACACAGGATCACAGCTTTATCAAGTTCTTTCATCGTCTTTTCGCCATATGCAAATCCATAGGTCCAGACTCTGTCAAACCAGCCCACCAGTTTTGCAGGTGCTTCCGTCCAGAATACAGGATAGATAAAGACTATCGCGTCTGACGAATTGATCTTATTCTGTTCGTCAAGAACATCATCCGCAACCTCCGGTGTATCCCTGTAGTTGGCATCTCGAAGATACTCCTCCTCTGTCATATCTGTTTGAAACCCCATCTTGTACAGGTCCGATATGATATATTCATTTCCCGAATCAGTAATGCCCCTGATAAACGCATCACACATATTCTTTGTGAAGGAATCCTCTGATGGATGGCAATATACAATGAATACCCTCATTTCATACTCCTTACATATAAGTCAGTAAAAGTTATAGTTACATTCTCCGCAGATTTCCCAGTACATGAAAGAAGTGCACTGCCAGGAATACGGCCCCAGTCACAGCTAACTATGGCGTTTTCGTGAATAACAAAGGTCATAAGGGCAATACACAGTGAACCCAGGATCTTCTCGCACATGTCCAAAGCTGCTGATGTTTCCGTCATATTCATGATCGGATTTGTTTCCAGGTGGAAAAGGGGCATCAGCATATAGGGGATTTCCTGAAGGGCAAACAAAACGAGCCCCAGCACCCAGAAACCGAAATATTGATTCCCAACTATCTTAACCCAGCGTACCATATACTGTTCTCCAATTACCCGATTCTCACGGGGCAATTTTTAAGATTATATCTCACATTCTGTGATGGATCCGGATGGTTTTCCTCAGTTCAGCCACATACTGGCCGCGTTGTCTAAATTACCTGTGCATATACATTCGGGTCATATCAGGTTCACCATCCCCCTGAACCATACAAAGAAACTCCCATCCGTATCTCTCGTAGAATCCCGTATGGTCAGTAACCAGATAAACCGGTGAGATGCCTCTTGTTCGAAGGTCCTCAACAACCAGGTTCAGCAGATGACCGGCAATGCCTTTACAGCGATACTCTGTCTCAGTAAAGACAGCACAGATATTCGGGGAAAGATCTTTTCTGTCATGAAAATCATTTTCAATGACACCCATACCTCCGACAATTCGATCTCCATCCAGGCAGAGGTACCATCCATATTCCGTTTCTCCCTTGAGATATGCTTCCATACAATCCAAATATGCTTTAGCCGGAACCCCAAATTTGTTATGAAACCATTCCGCAGCAGTTTCTTTCAGGTCGGGCTTTTCTCTCAACGTAATATAAGTATACATTCTCATTTCACCTCCATGAACTACCGCTCCATTAATCTGTTACGATCATATATATCCAGAATTGCATACCCGTATCAGCAGTACATACTCAATTATACCTGCAAACATACAATATTTGTTGCAATCTTCTCCTGAAACCGGACATCATGCTCTACCAGCAGCATTGTCGGCATATAACTCAGAATCAGTTTCTCAATCTGTATCCTGGAAAACACATCTATATAGTTTAGAGGTTCATCCCAGATATACAGATGTGCCGGCGTAAGCAGGCTGGCTGCAATCAGTACCTTCTTCTTCTGGCCTTCTGAAAAATCCTCCATCTTCTTGAAAAACTGCTCCCGACCAAAGTCAAGCTGACGGAGAATGGCAAAAAACAGGCTTTCATTCAGGCCCCGCTTCTCACAGTATTTCCTCAGGGATCCCGATAGAAAGGATGTATCCTGATTCACATATGAGATGATAAGGCCAGGCGCAGCCTCAAGAGTTCCATCTACAATCAATTGCGGGCTGTCTGCTGACGGCTGTCTGAATGAAGCCCGCTGCAAAACTGCTCTGATAACACTGGATTTTCCGCATCCGTTTTCTCCGGACAATACCACCCGCTCTCCCCTTCTGACCTGAAAGCTCAGTTCTTTAAAAAGAGTTCTTTGAGCACCTTCATAACATAAGGACAGATCTCTGGCATTAACCAGTATATCCTTGTGAAACTGAAGCGGGTTTAGTTTCAGATCAGCAGGATCCTCTATGTCCTGAAGCAATCCTTCTTTTTCCTCGATTTCCCTTTCAACTCTCTTTTCAAAGTTTTTCACTCTGGCCTGCATTTTTTTCGTTTTTGCCCCGATATAGGATCTGGTAGATATGCTTCTGTCATTCTCCTTCACAGGGTCAAACCCAATCTTACGGTTTTCTCCTTTTTCCGCCCACCTGCCGCTCCTGTCGGCAGACGCTTTCAGCTTACTGATCTCTTTGATGTGTTTCTCATTCTCTGTTTTGGCAAAAGTATCCATGCGTTCCTTGTTTTCCCACCAGCTGGAAAAGTTTCCGGCCTGAACCTCGATTGTCTTCCGGTTAAGAACAAGAACATGATCACATACTGCATCCAGCAGATCCCTGTCATGAGAGGCAAGGATAAAACCTTTTTTAGATGCCAGGTATTCTTTTACAATTTCCCTGGCCCGTGTATCCAGGTGATTGGTTGGCTCATCGATCAGCAGAAATTCATCCTCTTCCGCAAACAGGACGGCAAGCATCACTCTTGTCCGTTCCCCATGGCTTAAGGTGCCAAAAGGGCGATAAAGACATTCCGGATCCATCCCTATCAGATTTATCTGGAGGAGCACCTGCCATGTTTCCACGCCGGGTTTCCAGACCGGAGCCAGTTCGCATGCACATCTGCCCAGGTCATCATCTGTAACCTGATATGGAAAATAGTCAAACCTTGTACTGGCTGAAATACTTCCCTTGTATTCATGCTTTCCCATCAAAAGATTTAAAAGCGTTGTTTTCCCTTTTCCGTTTCTCCCGATCAGCCCCAGCTTCCAGTTCGTATCAATATGAAATGTTACATTCTCCAGGACAGCATCCACACCGCCCTCATAAGTAAATGTCAGGTTATTCACAGCTATCTGTGCCATATTCATCACCTCCGGTATCCCCAATTAAGGCATAAAAAAACTGCTTCATACCGAAGCAGAACTATCGCATAGCCGGAGCAGACGTATATACCGAAAGAACAGTATTACCCTGGGAAAGAACCGGAATAAATACGATAATCTGATTCGGCATACACAAACAAGCCCTTTGCGGGCTATATTTTCCAAATGTCTGCATTCACCAAATCTGATTATCTGTTTATCATTCCTTCACCCTACACACTCAGCATGTGCCCTTTTTGTTTATTTTCTCGACCATAACATGAAATTATACAAGCGTCAATCACAATTGTTATCGGGATTGACGACAGGTGATCTATCCTTTCGGGCGGAGCCAATCCGTGCTATGCTTAGTAGTGGAGTCGTGGAATATATGAACGGAACAGGAAAGATATTTAAGATTCAGATGATTAAGTGGAATACATTTAAGAATAAGCTTTCTCCTTTTCAGATCATTCTATTGGCGTTTTCCGGCGTTATCATCTTAGGCGGAATTCTACTGATGCTTCCGGTATCGGCTAAGAGTGGGGATATTACGTCTCCGGAGTGTGCCTTCTTCACAGCAACATCTGCAGTATGCGTCACCGGTCTTATAATCCGGGATACCGCCTCCTATTGGTCACCCTTCGGGCAGGCGGTCATCCTGCTGCTGATCCAGGCGGGCGGTCTTGGCGTGATTACTGTTGCCCTTTTCATTGAGACTCTCAGGGGCAAGAAACTCTCATTGCTGGAGCGCGACCTTGTGGAAGACAGTATCTCAGCCTTTCAGATCGGCGGAATTGCGGAGATGATGCGCTTTATTTTCCGGGTTGCCCTTATCATTGAAGCTGGCGGAGCGCTTCTGATGATGCCGGTATTCTGCACGGACTTCGGACTTTCCGGGATATGGATGGCTGTGTTTCATTCTATCTCCGCCTTTTGCAACGCGGGATTTGACCTGATGGGAACACACAGCGGCGAGTTTTCTTCCCTGACAGCTTACAACAATAATGCTCTGATCGTTCTGCCGATCTCATTCCTGATCATCTTCGGAGGACTGGGATTTCTGACCTGGGAGGATATCGTCACCAGAAAAAGGAATCTGAAGCGTTACAGGATGCAGAGCAAGGTGATCCTTGCGACAACGGCAGTCCTGATCGTCATTCCTGCTGTCCTTTATTTCTTTGCTGAGTTTACGGGCACGCCGCTGATGGAAAGGGTAAGCCTTTCCCTGTTTCAGTCTGTCACACCCAGGACCGCCGGTTTTAACACGGCGGATCTTACAAAGATGAGCGGGGCGGGAATCGGTCTCATGATCGTGCTGATGCTGATCGGTGGCTCTCCGGGTTCGACAGCAGGCGGTATGAAAAACACCACTCTGGCAGTGTTTGCCGCAAATGCACTCTCCGTATTCCGAAAGAAAAAGGAGACCCAGATGTTTGGAAAGAGAGTGGAGAACAGCACGGTTCTCAGTGCTTCCGCTCTTGTTCTGCTCTATCTGTTCCTGACTCTGTCCGCAGCTATGCTGATAAGCAGAGTGGAAGGGCTGCCTATGAAGCAGTGTTTGTTTGAGACAGCGTCTGCTGTCGGAACCGTCGGACTGACCCTCGGGATCACACCTTCCCTCGGGCTATTCTCTCACATCATTCTGATGCTGCTGATGTTTTTCGGCAGGGTGGGCGGTCTGACACTGATGTATGCCGCGATCTCCGGAAATAAACCGGAAGTGTCACGGTGCCCCGTGGAGAAGATTAATGTTGGCTGATCCTGAAGCAAAGACAGGCAGAGTACCGGAAGGAGGATAATAAATCGATGAAGTCTTGTTTACTGATCGGTGTGAATCACCTTGGAACGCTGATTGCAAAAAAGATGATGGAGAGCGGATATGAGGTCATGGCTGTAGACAATGATGAGGAGCGGATCAACATGATCCAGTCATATGTCACGGATTCCCTGATCGGGGACAGCACAAACGAGGAATTCCTGAAGTCTCTCGGAGTCAAAGAATACGATCTCTGCTTTGTGACGATCGCTTCCGACTTCCAGTATGCACTGATGACGATCTTTCTGCTGAAAGAGCTGGGCGCCGGCAGAGTCATCGGCCGCGCGAACGGTGAGATCCAGGAAAAACTGCTGTTCCGCAGCGGGGCGGATGAGGTCATCTATCCGGAGAAGCTGGCTGCAGAATGGGCAGCGGCAAGATATGGATGCACGGATGAATTATGCCCGGATGAGAGATGCACGTAAAAAAGATTCACGTAAAAATGATTCACGTAAAAATGCCGAATGGCAGTTCTGTGATAAATCTCCTGATATAGTAAACACATCAAAAAAAACAAATACCTTCCGTACAGGAAGAATCGAATAAGGAGATTATAAAATGATGAAAAGAACAGAACTCACAATGGATTGCATGAATTACGTTAATGGCGGAAAGGACGTTCAGGTAAATAACAAAACTGTGCCGTACGCAAACCTGAGAAAAGCACCGGGCCTCAGCACCGAAGTCGAGATGAAGCTCGATAATGGAGACTGGGTAGGCACGACCGGCAAAACAGTAAAGAAAGATGGTTATACCTGGTATCAGGTGTATGTACTCGGCTGCGAGGACTGCTTCGGCTGGATCGCCGGAAGCCTGATCGGATTCTGATAACGAATAAATCACTTCGCGGTAAAGGGCATCAACCCCAAAAGGTTGGTGCCCTTTCTGATCTCAGCTTTTCATAATATACAAGTCGGTTACATAGGTCTGGATTTTCTGAGAAGTCTCAGCTTGTACTCACGGATTCTGGCAGCATACCTGCTTGTAAATATCACGCCAAAAACGATCATGCCAAATGCAATGCCCAGTCCCACGCCGGCAATGAAGTCATAGACGGGGGAACCGTCTTTTCCGGTGAAGTAGATGATAAAGAATGTGACAAATCCAGCCAGCCCGGCTATAAACAGCCAGTGTATCCTCTTAAGTAGTCTTGCTTTCTCCTCGCTGCTGTAATCAGCTACCTGCATTACAGTTTCTTTCAGTTCTTCGTTCATGTGCTCACTTTTCCTTTCTCCGTTCAATATCTCACGGAGGTCGACCGTATAAAGATCGGACAGTTCCATCAGAATGTCCAGGTCAGGCATGTTGCTGCCGGTCTCCCAGCGTGAAACCGTTCTGCGGGAGACTCCCAGCTGTTCAGCCAGCTGTTCCTGTGTGAAGTTTTTTTCTTTGCGAAGTGTCTGAAGGAACGCTCCTATCTTTACAAGATCCATTTTCTGTCGGCCTCCTTATTACGCCCTCAGTATGCAGCTGTTTCTTCTTCCGGAACAGGACACAAAGTGAGCAAATGCCCTGTTTTCTGCAATGAGACACACCGTGTCCCATGGATAAACCCTGCATTTTGTGAAGAATCGTGCAGACAACGCAGGAATGTCTGACAAGTGATCTTATAAAAAAGGAGCAGAATACAAAACCTCATTTACATGGGTTTCAAGGTATCTTGTCTTCTCTTTGATCAGGTGCTTTTCCTGCAGCATCCCTTCCAGTAAGGAAGCGATCTCCTCTGCCAGGGCCACGATCCTGTCCTTAAAATTAACTCTGTTCGGATGATACGTTATCCCGATCCAGGCATCCGGACTGATGGGTGTCTGTGCCAGTTTCTGTATGCGGTCTGAAATGACGCCATCTGAATCCAGCTCTGTAAGGGCCCGATAGGTCCATTTATAATATGGCGGGTATTCTCTTCGCAGCAGGAAAAACAATTCCATCGCCGACCTTATACCCTGTGATCTGCAGAGTTCTGCAGCTACAAGATCTTTCCTGCTCATGCATCTTGCATAGTTGACCTGCAGTGAGGCGGCATATTCATGCAGCTGCTCCGCAATCCGTGTCCGCCAGACCCGGTCCGGATAATAGTCCAGCAGCAGCTGGCGGAATGCTGTAAACACACCCAGGTCATCACGGAAGACCACCCCATTCGTAGCGGTCTTCAGGCAGGAATGATCCAGATGATACCACTCAGATTCTGTCATCGTGCAGTTCTGCGTATCACAGTCCATCTGCAGGATATCCGAATAGAAATCATGAATCGTCATGACTCCTCTTCTCTCCCGGAGCCGCTCCGTATAATAAGATCTTTCCGCGCTGTCAACGAGATTATTGTAGGCGATGTCCAGATCGTGTCCGAACCTGTCCATATCTTCATCGGTCACCCACAGGCAGACCCCCGTTCCGAAATCATGGTCCCTGGATATCTCGTCATCATACCCAAAGCAGTCCGAGCCTTCTCCTGCGATCCCGACCGCAATTCGGTCTTCATATTCAGGAAACTGCCGGTGGATCAGATCTGCGACATATAATTCATAGAACCGCCGGTTTTTCTCAATAACATTCATCATTTGTCTGCTCTGTATTATTCTTCCCCGGCTTCGATCGCATAGCATACTGTGACAGCAGCCTCAACCTCAGTTGTCCCGGCAGTGAAGTCCAGTCCGCCGCCGGCTTCGGCAGCTTCATCATACTGCGCCATCATATAATTCCCGGCGACGTTTTTTTCAGCCGCCCTGAGAGAATCATTCTGGTATCCTTCTGTGACTGTGAAACGCTCTGTGACCGCAGCTCCTTCTGCCGCCGCCAGTGTTTCAGCCTTCTGCCTGGCCTGCTGCATCGCTTTCCCGAGCGCTTCGTTGTAGGCTTCATCATATCCAGAGTAGAACACGCTGATGCCGTCGATCTGGTTTACGCCGTTTGCCGAGAGAACCTGCAGGTATCTCCCTATATCATCTGTCGTGATCTCTTTTACAGACATGGCAACCTGCCCACGGTATCCCACGGCCTTCTCTTCGCCCGAGGAATAATCATAGTTCGTGTACAGCTGCATGCCTTCCGTCTTGCACTTTTCCTCAGGAAGTCCTTCTTCAAGAAGAGCATCTTTGACTGTATTTGCTTTTTCCGTAATGGCTTTCTGGACGTCAGCAGCTTCCTTCCCTTCTTCAGTTATCGCAAATGAAATCGTCCCCAGATCCGGCGTCACGGTCACTCTGCCATTCCCCTGAACCGTGACAGACGGCACGATCTCTTCCGCCCCGGCCACTGCCGGGCAGCCAAGTGCAAGTACCAGTGCTGCAGTTATAATCCATTTTCTCATGCTGTTCCCCCTTACTCTTTTGTTGTCTGTATCAGGTCACTGAGTCGTTTGCTGTAGAAATAATCATGTGTCAGCCTGTCATATTCTTCCCAGAGAGGAAGTGTCTGGCATGCAGAAGCTCTCGGGCATGTCTGGGCACCCTCTCCAAGGCAGGCGACCGCCGCCAGAGTACCCTCCATTAATTCTATGATCTCTCCGATCGGATAATCCTCCGGCTTTCGGACAAGTTTGTAGCCACCGCCTTTTCCGCTGGCTCCGACAAGAAGGCCTCCCGCAACCATCTCCTTAACGATGATCTCAAGATATTTCTTAGAGATACCCTGCCTCGCGGCAATATCCTTCAGCGGGATATATTTTCCATTTTCATTTTCAGCAAGATCGATCATGACGCGGATCGCATACCGCCCTCTCGTTGATATCATAATGAATCCTCCTTCGCGTTATAACTTCGGCCGCCAATTTGAACCCATTATACAGTAGGCAAATAGGCAAATCAATATTTCCCATATTCCCCAAACCGGTCACTCGGCCGGAGCAATATTGATCTGAGTATGTCCCTCATTATCCTCATAGATCTCCAGGCTGTAGTGATATTCATTTTCCCCGTCTGTTATGGTAAATGCTGTAGTTCCGTATTTCTTAGCCTGTATGCCGATCATGCTGTCCTCGCCGGTCTTTTCGACCCGCACAGTTATCTCAGGATCATCAACAGTGACAGACGCGTCCTCGGATAAAACCGGATCGCCGGGAAGAAACTGGGTGGTATTGATATCTGCCCCAGGAGTTATAAGCGTCAGTGCTAACATCACAGCCAGAGGCGCCAGCAGCCCGATCAGTTTTTGAACAGCCTTCTCCGTAAATACATACAGATAGATCAGCACCTGCAGCAGACAGAACAGCGCCATCACGAGCATTCTCGGAAAATGACTGTATGCTGTCCTGAAGCCATCGACATACAGCCAGGTCAGATAACACAGAACCGGCGCCAGGATCAGGAGGCTCAGCCAGTTCTTCTTCGTGATATACCACCCGATATACGCCATCGGCAGAGTGAGCAGCGTCCAGATAAACCAGTACCGGTAATACATGAAGATGCGCCAGCCCAAAACAGTGAACGGAACCTGGATCAGATAGATCAGAGGCTGACTGATCAGGAAGAACACGAATGTCTTAAGCGCAGATTCAAGAGGCGTCCTGCAGTTCGCCATTATGATGACCACAAAAAATATCCATGCTTCGAAAGTCACGCCCATTCTTGCAAATGAAGTATCCTTGAACACCGGCATGATCAGGAATATGGATGTCAGCAGCGCAGCCGCGACCGCGTACAGTACTGTCACCGGCCAGCTCATGTTCAGTCCGCCGTATATTTTGTCAGTACAACGTCTTAATATATTCTTTTTCATGTCTCCCCCATAAGTTGTTATTTCAAGTACGCCATCGGTATACTTGCGCCCGACCGCGCGGCTGCTTCGCAGCCGTAAAACAGTATATCATATATCACCCGGCAGCGCTTTCTCTGTGTATCCGCTGCAGCCACTTCTTTCTCACTTGATATTATATCTCAGGAGTCGGTTTCGCACTTGACATAAGTCTTACGGACATAATATATTCTCATATGGTTGTGTATTAATATATTAATAATATGCAATTGTTATTACTAGTTATTCTATCTGTGAAAGGAGCAGACCATGGACTTAAAACTCAAAGACAAAGTAGTTCTTGTAACAGGCGGAACCGGCGGAATCGGAACTGCGATCGTTAAGGGATTCCTCGCAGAAGGCGCAAAGGTTGCGTTCTCTTCTACCCGCCAGGAAAAGATCGACGCCCTTCTTCCCCAGCTCGAGGCAGCTGACGGCCAGGTTGCAGGCTTCGTTGCTGACATGAGCAAAGAAGAAGAGATCAAAAACTTTGTCGAAAACGCAAAAGCAAAATTCGGAACCATCGATATCGTTGTCCCGAACGCAGGATACGAAGGAAAGGCTCATCCTGTCCAGGATATGTCCCTCGACCTGTTCGAGCAGACCTACATGCTTAACGTATTCTCCGTGATGCTCCTTATGAAATATGCAGCTCCGACACTGATCGAGAAGCAGTCAGGCGCAGTCGTTGTCGTCGCCTCTGCAGCAGCTTACGAGCCGACAGCTGGCAACAGCGCATATGTATCCTCCAAGTATGCAGTCGCTGGTCTCACCAAGTGCGTCGCTATGGAACTCGGCCCGGTGGGCGTCCATGTCAACTATGTATGCCCGGGTCCGGTCGACACGCCGATGATGCTCCGCATCGAGAAGGATTTCTTCGGAGATTCCATGACCCACGAGCAGGCTATGGAGATGCTCGCAGGAACTTATGCGATGGACAAGCGCTATGCGAAGCCGGAAGAAGTCGCGAACGCAGTTCTGTACCTTGCTTCGGAAGTATCCGCTCATACCGCCGGCATGGGAATGCACGTAGACTCCAAGGTTTCCGCTCCGAACTGATCATTTCTATGAGAAAATGAATCTTACAGGCTCTGGCTGAGTATTCAGCCGGAGCTTTTTTATTTCCTGACGCCCTGCTTATAGGGGAACCTTACGTGCTTTTTAAAACCCATTGACATAGTAGGTAATAAGGGTTATGATTGTACCGAAGCCAGATAACTGAAAGACAAGGAGCGAATATACATGATTTATGCAGATAATGCCGCTACAACCAAAATGAGTGCTGCGGCGATTGAAACTATGACCTCTCTGCTGAATGAGACCTGGGGAAATCCGTCGAGTCTGTACGGTTTCGGGCAGAAGGCAAAAGAGGTTCTTGAAAGCGCAAGAGAGAAAGTGGCTGCCGTGATCGGTGCGCAGCCGCGCGATATCATATTTACTTCAGGAGGCAGCGAGGCTGACAATCAGGCGATCCTATCCGCAGCAGCGCTGGGCAGGCAGAAAGGGAAGATGCACATCGTCTCTTCTGCTTTTGAACACCATGCTGTTCTGCACACCCTCAAAAAACTGGAGAAGGAAGGCTTTGAGGTCACACTCCTGGACGTCCACGAGGACGGCCTGATCCGGGTCCCTGAGGTAGAAGAGGCAATCCGTGACGACACCTGCCTGGTGACGATCATGTATGCCAACAATGAGATCGGTACAATCCAGCCGATCCGGGAGATCGGAGCTGTGTGCAGGAAGAAGAATGTGCTGTTTCACACGGACGCGGTCCAGGCGATCGGACACATTTCCATCGATGTTGACCGTGACAACATCGACATGCTCTCCGCTTCCGGCCACAAATTCCATGGTCCCAAGGGAACAGGATTTCTCTATGTAAGAAAAGGGATCCTCATCTCGAACCTGATCGAGGGCGGCGCTCAGGAGCGCGGAAAACGCGCCGGTACGGAAAATGTTCCGGGCATCGCGGCCATGGCAGCGGCTCTGGAAGAAGTCAGTGCAAACATGGAGCGCAATACCACTCACCAGAGGGAAATGAGAGACAGACTGATCGCCGGTCTGAAACAGATCCCGCACTCCGCCCTGAATGGAGATGAAATAAACCGGCTTCCCGGGAATGTAAACTTCTGCTTTGAAGGAATCGAGGGAGAATCACTGCTGCTTCTGCTGGACGACAAGGGAATCGAAGCATCTTCCGGCAGCGCCTGCACATCGGGATCCCTGGATCCGAGCCATGTCCTTCTGGCAATCGGCCGGGTGCATGACGTAGCCCACGGATCTCTCAGACTGAGCATCGGAGAAGAGATCACTGAGGAAGAAGTTGATTACCTGATCCGGTCAGTAACAGAAGTTGTGGAGTACCTGCGCAGCTTCTCTCCGATCTGGAGAGATCTGATGACCGGCAAAAAAGAATTCATTTTGTAAGGAGGAATACAGGATGGCTTTATACAGCGAAAAAGTGATGGAACATTTCCGTAATCCACGCAACGTCGGCGTGATCGAGGACGCGAACGGGATTGGCGAAGTCGGCAATGCAAAATGCGGAGATATCATGAAGATGTACCTCAAGATCGAGGACGACATCATACAGGATGTGAAGTTTGAGACATTCGGCTGCGGAAGCGCGATCGCATCCAGCTCCATGGCGACGGAACTGATCAAGGGAAAGCCGGTATCAGAAGCCATGAAGCTGACAAACAAGGCAGTCGCGGAAGCACTGGACGGACTTCCTGCATACAAGATGCACTGCAGTGTGCTGGCGGAAGAAGCGATCCAGTCTGCCCTTGAAGACTATCAGAACCGCACGGGGAAAAAGATCTGACCTGAAAAAAGAGCAAAAAGCAAAATCACCTATTGACATAGTAGGTATATAGTGTTACAGTAACGTCAATCAAATCGGAAGGAGACGCGGATATGAACGGCATCGTATCTGAAAGACAGAACAACTGTATGTGTTGTCGAATGCTAAACTCCCGGACATGTACTGTGGCTGGGACGTCTGGCTTCCTGTCAGCGCGTCTTCAGACCACACGATGTTGATCTGTAAGAAAAAGATCGCATACCATCTATCCGGGAGCTGATTCAGACAGTTCCCGGTTTTTTTATGTAAACAGAACCACATTTGGTGGTATCATAGTAAAGGTCGGCATATTCAGCCGGAAGTTCATTGGCCGGCGCATAACGCATTGATGATAACATCGCGGATCGCAGAAAAGGGTTCGCTTCTGAAAAATAAAAACCATATCAGGAAAGGAAGGTATTCACTATGTCAAACATCTACAGAGGAACTTTGGGACTGATCGGAAACACACCGCTCGTTGAGGTGGCTAACATCGAGAAAGAACTGGGACTTGAGGCAACCGTCCTTGTGAAACTCGAGTATTTCAATCCGGCAGGAAGCGTCAAAGACCGTATCGCGAAGGCAATGATCGAGGACGCGGAGGAGAAAGGACTTCTGAAGGAAGGTTCTGTCATTATAGAGCCCACATCCGGAAACACCGGAATCGGACTTGCTGCGATCGCTGCCGCAAAAGGATACCGTATCATCCTGACGATGCCGGAGACCATGAGCGTTGAGAGAAGGAACATCCTGAAAGCCTATGGCGCAGAGTTGGTGCTGACGGAAGGTTCCAAGGGAATGAAGGGAGCCATCGCCAAAGCGGAAGAACTCTCAAAAGAAATTCCGAACAGCTTCATCCCCGGCCAGTTTGTAAATCCGGCAAATCCGGCCGTCCATAAAGCAACAACCGGTCCGGAGATCTGGAAGGATACAGACGGTAAGGTTGATATCTTTATCGCCGGCGTAGGCACAGGCGGAACCTTGACCGGAACTGGAGAATATCTGAAGGGGCAGAATCCTGATGTAAAGATCGTTGCACTGGAGCCGGAAGACTCTCCGGTCCTCTCCGAAGGCAGGGCAGGTGCCCATAAGATCCAGGGAATCGGCGCGGGCTTCGTGCCGGATGTGCTGAACACAGCCGTCTACGATGAAATCTTCAAGGCGCCAAATGAGAAAGCCTTTGAAACAGCTAAACTGCTGGCAAAGAAAGAAGGCATCTCTGTAGGTATCTCCTCCGGAGCTGCCCTGTATGGAGCAATCGAACTGGCGAAGCGTCCCGAGAATAAGGGAAAGGTAATCGTAGCACTTCTTCCGGACAGCGGCGACAGGTATTACTCCACCGCTCTGTTTACAGAATGAATCTTATTTACAGATTAAAACCAGTAAGAGGGGTACTGCGTTTTGACTCACTTAACTCCAATAACAGCCCGGGACATTCCCGGGCTGTTATTATATTCTGAATTTTCTATTCTTTGTCCATTATTCCTAATCGGTTCAGCAGCTCATCAACTCCATCCTGAGACAGTACCCCGCGCTTCAGATCCGCCGGGAACAGTCCGGCTTCATCTGCCTCATAATCTTCAAGCCATTCTCTTGACGTATAATACTGCTCAAGTCTTGCTGCCTTGTCCCGCAGTTCATTTGAGAGAACCGCTTTCGTCTGTACCGCAGCAGTTAATTCATCATAGATCTGCTCATAGAAAACGACCCGATCAAGCATGCATCTTCTATCATCCGGAACTGCTCCGTTCTGCAGCACCCAGGCAAACGCCTTCGCTGTCCTTCTGTCCGGCTCTTTGAAATGATTCCCTTTGTTCCATTCGAGCACACAGTTTACGCCGGAGTCTTTCAAAAGATCGTAAGTATCCCGGATCCTGTTCCCAACCTCTGACATGACCGGATTCCTGGTCCTCTCTTCCCTGTCTCCGAGGCTGAGGTAGACAGCTGCTGCATGGAGGTCATTTTCTTTCATATGGTCTGTGAACCCGGGGAACCAGACAGAGGGTGACGCCGCTGCCACGCCGGTGAAGATGTCTGTATGGCAGGCGCTCCACAGAGCAAATAAACCTGCCAGAGAATACCCGCCGATAAAGTACTTCTTCTCTCGGTCAACTGGTTCAAGTTCCTCAAGCACGGCCTTCAGTGTTTCCTGCGCTTTTCCGCCAAAATCTTCATTTCCGAAAACAGCCGGCGCTGTCCACGGTGAAAGGTCTCTGTTCCAGTCATCCACCTTCAGGGCAATCAGAAAGAAGTCCGGTCCTGCAAACTCCCGGATCAATGATACTTCGCTCTCGATCACTGACAGATCGTGATCATCAACCATCTGCACCAGAATATTGGATGCGGCCGGATCACCGAATGTATATCTTTTCATCGCTATCTAATGTCACACTTGTTGTCATCTACTGACTTGTTGTCACTTGCTAACTTGATGTTATTTACTAACGATCGATTTTGCAAAGCTCGCTGCTGCCGCTATATCGCCCGCATCTGGTTTGCCTTTATGGATCCCTTTGAATTCTCCCTTGCAGTGGAACTCACGCTCATCCATCTTGATGCCGACTTTATCCGCTTCCGCTTTTACTTTCTTCCAGGTGGAATTCAACATGCATGCAGAGCCGAAATTAACAATGCGTCCGACCTTGTTCTTGTCCAGTGAACGGACAAAATCCCTGACTTCAGGGTCGATGCTGAATGCATAGTAGGAGTTTCCGAGAAACAGGATGTCAACCGGTTCGCTGACGGGTGTACTGATGGGCTGAGCCTCCACGCCTACTGCTTTGGCAACAGCTTCTGCGAGGCGTTTTGTGTTTCCTGTCTTTGTATAGTACCTGACTGCAATATTCATCTTAAAACTCACCTTTCTTTTATTACTTACCTTTCTGTTTTACATTGCGCTGCCGCGGCTGTCACAGTGCTTCACTCAGGGAATTCGGAATCCCCCGTGGCCCGCGGACTGCATAGATCCCATACTCTTCCTTCAGCACATCGAAAGTGA
>Ga0256405_10007559_pt1 | contig 16218 bp, 33 predicted proteins | sample RumenRJG_02DNA_FD_189096 | JGI IMG/M metagenome (GOLD analysis project Ga0256405, IMG submission 189096) | Bovine rumen microbial communities from Lethbridge, Alberta, Canada - RJG_02 | ecosystem: Host-associated > Mammals > Digestive system > Stomach > Rumen | place: Canada: Alberta...
TCATCGTACTTTTCTTGAGATGGCAAGTGCAATCCTTCCTATAAAGTCCGTAGAGAGCTTCAAATGACATCGTAGGCGCGCCCGCCTGCTCCTCGACGTAGCGACGCTCCCACTCAAGCGCCTCGCGCTTCGTGGCGAAGCTTTCTTTTTTCTTTTTCCGGCGCTTGCCGGTCCAGTCTTTGTAATAGAAGGCGCAGTACCAGCGACCGGCGTCATTCTTGTATGCTGGCATGATTGTACTCCTTTCCCCCGTGGCACGCCCCACGGGAATATGCTATACTGAAACCACAAGCCCCGGCACGCCTACGGGCGTCCGGCGCGGGGTGGCCGACAACCACCTTCTTATCCAGCTGCCTCGTACGAGGCAACTCAGGGCCGTCTTGTCAGCGGCTGCTGCAAATCGTGCCGCCTGCGGGCGGCTATTTTTGTTTGCATTTTGGCGGCGCCGCCAAAATGGCTACTTTTGAGCATGTCGCTGACTTAATATCTCATGATAGCATCTATGAGAGAGGACGAGTTCCAGCCCACCATCTCCGTGGCGGCTTGTTGGACTTTCAAGGGAATGCGCTGCTGTCCCCAGGGACGGATGCCGATGATGGTCTTTCCCATGCGATTAGCTTCGTCAATCTCATAGTCAATCCACTTACTGTAGGCATCGTACATCCCCGCGATGATGATAACGATACTGGCGGGCCTTATCTGATTGGTCAACGCATTCTCTAGTCCTGCATTGGTCCTTACATCAAGTGGATCGTGCTGAGGTACACTGTAATTCCGATAGTCCAGAGAGCTTTGTGATAGCCACCTTACAACTGTAGAGTAGTCATCGTTGTATTGCCAAGCATGGCTGATGAAAAGATTATAGTACGAGGCATATCTATCATCCTTTCCCTTGTGATACAATATATACATGAAATAGCAAGAAGTGGCATTTTATCGCGACTTAGCACGGTGAAAGAGGTGGGGCGAGATGAAAGTAAGGAAATACCGGAAGAAGCCTGTTGTGGTTGAGGCCTATCAGACAGACCGAGAGATGATTATCCACACACTGGAAGGCGACCATCATGCGTCGGTGGGGGATTACATTATAACCGGCGTAAAAGGAGAGCAGTATCCTTGCAAGCCGGATATTTTTGCCAAGACCTACGAACCTGTCGATGAATGAGGTGTCGGAGGTTCGTCTTGCTTGATCTGGATCCAATCTCCATTGACGGAAGCAATGATGCTCTCGACGCGCATCACTAAAACAGTGTCCCTGTCATCTCCTCTGTAAACTCCTGTGCGCGTTTCGTACAGGAGTTTTTCACGCTTCAAGGCCTCGCTGGCTGCCCGATACTGCAACCATAAGTCGTGACATGAGTCCAGGCCAGCAAAGAAACGGAGATAGGATGCTATGGCACTGAGTAGCACGAGGATAATGTCGTGCCAAGGATCTGTAATCGGCAGCATTCCGAGAACCGGAAGCAGGAGGACGCATGCGGTTTCTAAGCGCCGCAAACGCTTATATTCGCGCTGGTTTTCCGTACTTTTGCAGCTGAACCATTTTTGCTGTTCGTCCAAGCGATTTCTGATATATTCGTCAGGTGACATTTAGGCTTCCTTTCCTGGCCGCCTTCGGGCGGCTTTTTGTACCACGTCGTACCACGTCGTACCATTCCGCCTCACGCGATCCCCTTGAGCTCCACAAGCCCCTCCGGCACGCCCCGCAGCCTTGCGAGCTGGTATATAGAGCATCCTTCATTCTCACGAATAAAGCTATCGGGTAGCAGGAGCTCGACAGCAAAGGTGTTCGCCTCGCGCTCGATGCGGTCTGTGTTGAGCGCGAGCGTGTAGGCGCTGATCCAGCTCGTATTTGCGTCAGGCGTACATACGGCGTGGCCAAGTTCGTGCGCGAGGACGAAGCGGCGCAGGTGCTCAGGCGTGCGCTCGGCATCGATGAGGATGGTCTTCACACGCTTGTACTTGAGATACGTCCCATAGACGGACCCGCCCAGGTCTATGTATATGACGTTTATACCCATCGTGCGGGCAAGTCGCTCCGGATCGTTTGTGCCGTGCCTGCGGATGAGCTGTTGTACCTTCTTTCTAATATCCATGCGATTACCTCGAAAAGGCTCAGATTTCGACATACAGAAAAGGACTGAGTCAAGCGCTTGACTCAGTCCCTGTTGCCCGCGAAGGGCGTGTGTCTTGTGGCCGATTGGCCTGCTCGCTATGGAGCTTGTGTAAATATATTTTATTACACATCGTGGGGAAAGTCAACGCTTGTCAAGTTTTTGCAGAAAAAGGATTTGCCTCATCTTCTCGTCGATCTGCTGCATGGTCTTTGTGCTGAACCTTATGCCGTTGAGAGCGGAGGCATCACGTTTCAGAGAATATATGCGTAGCTTACTGATAGTGACAATCTGATTTACCAGAGCGATACTGCCGAGCTTCATCTTTTCCAATTCCTTGCTCAGCGCATTGTTGGGAGATACTTGTGATTTCTCATACATCTTTTGCCAAAGCTCGTCACCTAAAAAGACTTCGGAATATCGCAAGCGCTCGACACGTTTTTGAGATTTTACAGAGGTTAGGGGGATTACAACGAGTGTAGGGGATTTCACACTATCCGTAGATGACACGACAACCGCATAGTGTAAGCCGCCTTCCTCTGAACCAACCCTGTAGCCGAGATGAACCTTGACAATATCACCGCGCTGGAAACGTTTATAAATGCGCGCCTCTCCTTCCTTACGCAAGAAGCGGACATAATCGCGTAACCAATAGGCAAGCAGGGACGCGGTCTTTCTTTTATGTTCATCCGCCGCGGTGCAGCAGTCATGGAAAAAACCTGTCAACGACTGAAGGGCTGTGCGTATCAATTCTTGTGTATCAGGCATCCATCTCACTTATCCTTCCTGCACTTTCTCGGCGTGTACTTCTTTTTCGCGGTTCGCTTGGCCTGTATCATCGCGACACGCAGGGCAGCCCTTAGAGCCTCGGTGTCCTCCTCGTCGCCGGGGGCCTTGTAGTCTGCCTGCGCTACGGAATGCAGCATATCCTCGAGGTCGCGTTCGATGTCCCGCTCGTCTCTCGCGTTGAGCTCCGGCAGCCCGTCGCTTTTCTGCGGCGCGGGCGGGGTGGGCTCGTCAACGCCCATAATAACAAGGGGTGATATCTGCAATACTTTTGCCAGTTTGGCGATTCTATCGCGTCGCATGTTGTCAATGTGCCCGGATTCCCATCGCGAAACGGTTGCTTCCGATACACCGACGTAATCCGCAACATCTTTTTGCGTAAGGCTGAGGGCGGTTCTTCTATCGAAAATAATTTTGCCAACAGATTTTGTTCTGCTGTCCATAGTGAACACCTCCTGATAACCTTATTATATATAGAATGTTGCATTTTCGCAATAAATAGCGCATATTTTTCCACGTAAAACTTACGAAAAAGTATTGCGTTTATGCAATACGCATGATATAATAACTTACGTAAACGAAATATATCTACAAGAAACTTGCATTTACGCAAGGAGGTGATAACTTGTTTCAGAAGAACGAATTCAAAGCAGAAGTCATTCGCAGAGGAATGACGCTTGATAATGTAGCTGACGCACTGGGCATCAATCCCGCCTCATTGCACAGAAAGATGAATGGCGCGAGCGATTTCTATCGCGGAGAGATTGAGAAAATCATCAAAACACTGCATTTATCAGGAGAAGAAGTCCTAAGGATTTTTTTTGCAGAGTAACTTACGGAAACGTAAGCAGAAAGGAGAACGAGAGCATGAAAGATATTCAAATTTTCAACAACCCGGAGTTCGGGGAACTGAGAACCATCGAAGAAGGTGACAAAATTTACTTCGTTGCCAGTGATGCAGCTAAGATGCTTGGGTACAAGCGTCCCGCTGATGCAGTAACCGCTCACTGCAAGGGGTCGGTGAAACGCCGACTCCCTACCAATGGCGGTACACAGGAAATGAAGGTCATCCCGGAGGGGGACCTCTACCGCCTGATTGCCAATTCAGAACTGCCGTCGGCGGAGAAGTTCGAGAGCTGGGTGTTTGATGAAGTCCTGCCGACCATCCGCAAGACGGGGAGTTACAGCATCCCGAAAGTCACCCCGAATCCGCACTACCGCACGCGCATGATCGGCACGGCGATTCGCGACGTCGGCAAGACATCGGAGGAGCTGGAGAAGGTGTTTGGCGTCGCGCATGGCATGGCGCTCGCCGTCAGCATGAGCCTTGTCGGCGAGGCGTATGGCGTTGATATGGCTCCCTGCAAAGCGTTGCTACCGGCCGCGGAGGAGGTCAGCTATCTGAACGCTTCCGGCATCGCGGAGCGCATCGGCCTGCGGTGCAAAACGGGAGCGCCGAACGCGGCGGCTGCGAATCAGCTGCTCGCAAAGCACGGCCTCCAGGAGCGGCGCGGCAAGGGCTGGCATCTTACCGAGAAGGGCAAGCATTACGGCGAGGCCAAGCCGTACAAGAACAACGGCCACAGCGGCTATCAGATCATGTGGAGCGATAAGGTAATTGCGGCGCTTAAATGAGGAGGTGAACAAGATGGCAAGGAGGGTGTCAAAAACATTCCTCTTTGTAGAGGACGTGATGCAGCTCTTCGGGTGCTCGCGGGCAAAAGCCTACCAGATCATCGCGGGTCTGAATCAGGAGCTGAAGGAGCGGGGCTACCTGTTCGTAGCTGGGCGCATCAGCCGCCGCTACTTCGAGGAAAGGTACGGCGCAGGCGATACGAATAGAAAAGCCCCCGCATGAGCGAGGGGAAAGAAGTAAGGCGACGGTTGAAACGGAGGAGGAAACATGAATATCTGGGAACGGCGGGCAATCGCCCGCGGGCGGCAGGAACGTCACATCCGGCGGCTGGTGCGCGAGGTTGTTGAAACTGTGGCGTTTTACATCGGCGCGGTCGCGTGGATTATTTTCATCGCCCACTTGTTTGTGGTCACGGCGCTGGGATGAAAAGTCTGTCAGCGCTCAAGAGAGCGCAACGAAACAAGGCGCGGTTTGAACGCCGCGCGGCAAAACGCAAAGAGCGGAGGATGCAGAATGAACACAAAACAGCTCATAAAAGTGTTGAAAGATGAATCATTTTTCGGCATCGCGAAGGACGGCAAGGATATGCTGCTTTATACGCAGCATTTCATGCTTTCCAGTAAAGACCATATTATTTTTCAGTTCATCGAAGAACTGAAACGCTCCGGCTACATCAAAGACGATGTTGTGTACACGTGGGGAGTGTATGGTATTCACCCGTCAGAATACAACACACCGGTGAACGCGGTGGAACTCTATCACAAATACATGGACGCGCCGCGCAGCGCCGCCGAGTATACGCTACATGCGTACGCAAATGATTTCGGCAAAGTGTCCGGTTACGTGTTTGCGGTTGAGAACGCATATAACGTGGTCTTGGCTGAAAGCTTTTTCAAGATGTTCAATAACTATCATCGTTATGAACTTGCACATGTAGGTAACGAGGTTACCTTCGTTGTCGACGGCAAGCATATTGTAGCGCCGCTCAATGTATATCGCACAAGCGGCTTTAAGGTTGTGAAGATTGGCGGTGTAACAGATGAAAAAGATTAAGCGCTACGGCTTGCCGATTCTCACGGCATACGGCTGGCAAATCGTCGGGCGCGTGCTCATCGCCATCGGGCTCGTCGGCCTGACGGTGCTCCAGCTGGGGGCGGTGAAACCATGAAATACTACACAACAAACGTGGATCCGTCGCAGCTCATTGTCGTGGCGAATCGCCCCGGCGCAGGCATGCCCGGGAAGTGCCGCGTGCGGCAAGCGACAAAAGAAGAACTCGACGAGCTCGACAAGCTCCTCGGCCCGGTCGACAAGAGCATCCTCGCGCCGAACGGCGGTGCGAAAGGAATCTACGCACTCCAAGAGCCGCATTTTCGCATGCCGCGCAATCCAGCGCGGGAGGAAGCGGAGGCCAAAGAGCGGGCAAAGAAAAAAGCCGCCTTCCGGGCGGCCATAATGAAGAGCAAAAAGTGATCACCTGCATTGTAGCAGGTTTTGGAGGGAATTACAAATGGCAACTAGCAAGAAAAACGAAGTTATCGAAATCCCCGCAATGAATCTCAAGATGCTCACGCTGAGCATCAAAGGAACGTCGCCGCTCATCGTCCACGCATGGAGCCACAAGGCGAAGCAGATGATGCTCGACAAGCAGATGAAGAAGGCCACGAAGGGGAAGGAGGCGCGCGATCCGTTCGAGGAGTATCTTGACGCGTTCTATTGGATCACGGAGCGCCCCGAGGGGCTGACGCCGGAGAACTTCGACGAGCTGACGAAGGACACAAAGTTCGGATTCCCCGCTCTCGCTTTCAAGGCGGCTGCGATTGACGGAGCGTATCAACAGGGCGTCATCGGTAAGAAGACGACAGCCCGCGGCGCATTCCGCGTCATCGGCGATATGGCGGTCATCGAGGGAAAGCCGCACATGCGTTCCGATATGGTGCGCATCGGTATGGGCGTAGCGGATCAGCGTTTCCGCCCTGAGTTTACGGAGTGGTCAACGACGCTCACGATCCAGTACAACGCTACGGCCATCTCGGCTTCTCAACTCGTAAACCTCTTTAATGTCGGCGGCTTCTCCGTCGGCGTCGGCGAGCATCGCCCGGCCAAGGACGGCGACAACGGGACGTTCACAGTCTGCTGACGCGGCAGGCAAGGCAAGGCTTGGCATGGCTTGGCTAGGCTGGGCTAGGCAGGCACGGCACGGTACGGCAAGGCCGGGCATGGCGGGGCAGAGCATGGCAAGGCAGGCGCGGCAAGCGCCAATAAAAGGAGGTTTTCAAATGCAGTATAAATTCATGACGCCTGTTGCTGGCACAACAGCGCAGGCAGCAGGCGAGGAGCTTGCACGCATCGAGGCGGAGCATGGGAGCTTGTCCCCCTCACTCGTCGTCGATGAATCGAGGGACGAAAGCGCCGTCCTTCATCCAGTCTTTGACTGGAACGACAAGACGGCGGCGGAGAAATACCGACGCGTACAGGCAGGTAATCTCATCCGCGCCGTCGTGGTACAGGTAGAGGAAGCGCCGAGCGCTGGGCCTGTCCGCGCTTTCGTAAATATCAATGCTGCGGGCTACGCGAGAGAAGGCCAGTACATCAATGTGCATGACACGCTCAGCGACGAAGAGACGCGCAAGCAGATGGTCGATAACGCGTTTGCGGAGCTTGAAAGCATCCGTCGCAAGTATAAGAATGTCACGGAGCTTGACGCCATTTTCTCTGAGATTGAACGGCTCAGGAAGGAGAGCGCATAATGAAGCGATACCGTATCAAGACTATCGTCACCGCCCGCTACACGCACGATGTCGAGGCGGCGGATATGGACGAAGCGATGCAGATCGCCGAGGAGCGCATCCGGGAGAATGAGTTCGCGGATCCGGACAGCGTAGACTACGATTCTCTTCTTGAGGAGGATGATGAATATGGCGAGCTTGTATGAGATCGACCGGTCCATCATGGAATGTGTTGACATGGAAACGGGTGAAATCATCGACCCGGGGAAGCTGGAATCGCTCCAGATGGAGAAGCGGGAGAAGGTGCGGAATATCGCGTGCTGGATCAAGAATCTCCGGAGCGACGCCGCCGCGTACGACGAGGAGGAGAAGTCCTTCTGCAAGCGCAAGCAGGCGGCGCTCAAGAAAGCGGCAAGCCTTGAAACGTATCTCGCGGACGCGCTCCACGGCGAGAAGATGAAGGACAAGGAGTTCTCCATCAGCTACCGCAGGAGCGATTCCGTAGAGGTCGCACCGGAGGCAGTCGCGAAACTGCCGGACGAGTTCAAGGTATTCGCTCCGCCGCGGGCGAACAAGAAAGCGCTCAAGGAGGCCATCAAGAACGGCGCCGTATTCGATGGCGTCCAGGTGGTCGAGAAGAACAACATTCAAATCAAGTAGGAGGTTTTTATCATGGAGAGCATGGATAAGGTGATCGATACGATCATGGACAAGAAGAAGGGCTACGACTACGACGGCGACGATTTCGCCGCGCCGACAGAACTCACGGTGACAATCACGCTGCACGAGTACAGGAACCTCGTCGAAAGAGTTACTTCCTATCGTGAGGAAAACGCTACTCTCCGCGAGAAGTGCAAAGGTTTCGAAGCAGAGTGCGCGCATATCAAAGAGGAGCTTGCCAAGCTCAAAAAGGTCGCCGGGAACGGCGCTGCTCCCGCCGACATCAACGCCATTGTGATTTCGGTGCTGAAGGCTATGGATGAGAAGAAAGGGTGACACGCTATGGCTATGGGGATCCTCGTCATTGGCGAAAGCGGCAGCGGGAAGACGACTTCCTGCCGGACGCTCGACCCGAAGACGACATACTACATCGACGCAGACCGCAAGGGGCTGTGTTGGAAAGGCTGGAAGAAGCAGTATAACGAGGCCAACGGGAACTATCTCGCGGTGTCGAAGCCGGACGAGGTCTACGACCGCGTGAGGCTCATCAACGACAAAGATGCGCGCATCAAGACCATCGTCATTGATACGCTTAACGGCATCATGGTCGACCAGGAGTTCCGCCGGATGCACGAAAAGAACTACGACAAGTGGGCAGACCTCGCATGGTCAATCTACAAGCTCATCGGTGTCATCGGCAATATGCGGGACGATCTCAATATCGTCTGCATGGCGCACGCACAGACAGACCACGACGAGAACGGCTTCCTCTTCACACGCATGAAGACGAGCGGGCGGAAGCTGGACAAGATCGTGCCGGAATCGAAGTTCACGACGGTGCTGCTTGCGAAGGCGAGTGACGGACGGTATGTGTTCGAGACGCACGCCAACCATTCGACGGCGAAGAGCCCGCTCGGGGCGTTCCCGGAGGTGGAGATTCCAAACGACATGAAAGCGGTCATCGATACTCTCCGGAAGTATGAAGAGGATTGACATATTGTTCACGCCCGCAAGGGCAGGATTTACAGGAGGAATTCATCATGCAGAAACCGGCAAACTGGGATACAGTAGAAGCTATTTGCGGCGGAGGAAAGCGCCTCACGCCGGGCGGCCACGTGTGCAAGATCGTGTCAGCGGCGGAGCAGACGAGCCGCACAGGGAAACAGATGCTCGTCCTCGCATTCGACATCGACGGCGGCGAATTCGACGGCTATTTCATGAATCTCTATAACCGCAACGTCCAGGCGCAGCACAGCGATGCGAAGTGGCCGAACAGCGGGGTCTACCGCCAGCTCACGGAGGGCGATTCCGCAGGGTACTTCAAGGGGATGCTCGTGAACATCGAGAAGTCGAACCCCGGTTACAAGTGGGACTGGAATGAGCAGTCCCTCAAGGGCAAGCGGTTCGGCGGCGTGTTCCGCGAAGAGGAATACCAGGCGAACGACGGCAGCATCAAGACGCGCATCGCCTGCATCGCTGTCCGCGAAGTTGAAGGTATCGAGGACATCATCGCGCCTGGGACGAAGAAGCTGGCACAGAGCGGCGCGCCAGCGGGCTACATCCCCGACGAGCAGATTCCATTCTGATTGATCGCCGCCGGAAGGATTGCAAAGGAGGTAGACGGGGGATTCCTCGTCTTCGTCCCTTGCGTCAACCATCGCGAGCAAGTCCGGAGCTCAGACAGCCGCGTTTATGTCGAGTTCCGCGATCCTCGCAAAATCAGCCGGGAGCAGCAAAAGAAGGCCTACGCGCTCATCGGGGAGATCGCCAGGTGGTGGGGCTACATGCCACAGGAAGCGGCGAAGGAGCTCACCAAGGTGATGTTCCTCACAGGCGGCGCGCCCGTCATGCTTGCCAATACGTTCAGCCTGGCGGATTGCACGGTAGAAGAGGCACGGAAATATATCACGTGGCTCATCGATTTCTGCCTCATCTACGACGTACCGATGCAGGACAAGCCGCTCTACGAGCTCGTGGAGGACATCCCTCGTTACGTCTATGCGTGCCTGCTGAATAAGCGCTGCGCCGTCTGCGGCAAGAAGTCGGAGCTCCACCATGTCGACCACGTAGGCATGGGGCGCGACCGGCGGGAGATGTGCCACATCGGCATGAGGTGCCTGCCGCTGTGCCGGCACCACCACAATGAGATCCACACCATCGGCGCGGAGACGTTCCTGAAGCGGTATATCCTGGAGCCGGTGGAGATTGATAGAAGGATTGCTGAGAAATATAGATTGAAAGCGAGGTGAATGATGGTGAAGAACCTAATTAACTTGTGGAAAGCATTTATGGACGAAGTAAACAGCACTGGCGCGGAGCCCGCAGACATTTGCGTTTATCAAGCACTACTCTATTTTGATAACAATCTTATGTTCCGGGAATGGTTCGCCTGCACAAATGCTCGTCTGGAATCTTTTACAGGACTTAGCAAAAACACCATCGTCAAGGCAAAAAATCGCCTCAAGCAGCGCGGATTGATTGACTTCAAGGTGAGCGGAAAGGCATCAACGCTCTACCGTTTATGCGAACCTTATAGGTCACTCAGTACGCAACAAACTACGCAAAGGTCACTCAGTACGCAAGACCCTACGCAAGACCCTACGCAAAACCCTACGCAAGACCCTACGCAAAACCCTACGCAAGACCCTACGCAAGACCCTACGCAAAACCCTACGCACATAATAAGACAAGACAAGACAAGACAAGACATACCTGAGGAGGCTGCGCGTGCCTGCGAGGATGTGCCGGTCATTCCCCCTAGGGTGAAGCAGGCCTTCGAGCAGACATTTCGCCCGATCTTGCCGCAGGACCTCGACCGTCTCTCAGCGATGGTGAAGGACTACGGGGAGCTCACCATGCTCTCAGCCATTCGCGCCGCGAAAGAACGCAGAGGGTTGCCGCCGGTGCGAGAGCCGCTCTCATGGCTCGGCAAGGTCCTCCGAACGCGCCTCTCGCAGACGCAGACGCAGGCGGAGCGCGAGGAGGAGTATCAGCCGCCGGAATGCCGCGCGCCAAATCCCTTTATCGGCATGAGCCGTGAAGAGTACCTGGATAAGTGCCGCAAGTTGTACGGCAAGGAGGCTTTCGAGAGGATGATGAGGGATGGCCAGATCTAGGGCGGACTACGCCGACCTCGCGAACATCGAGGCGGAGGCCTCTGTACTGGGGGCGGTCTACTGCCGCCCGGAGCTCATCTACGAAGTCGCGGATGAGCTGAAGCCGGAGGCGTTCTATCGCGAGGCCCACCGCCTGCTCTACACGGTGATGCTCAAGCTTGCGCAGGATCACAAGTCTGTTGACATCGTGAGCACGACGGAGGAGCTGCGAGACGAGGGCCTGCTGAATCGTGTCGGCGGCATCCAGTTTGTCACGCACGTTGCAAATTCTGAGCCGACCTCCGCGTACTGGAAGCAGCATGCGGAGATCGTCAAGGCCTACGCCAGGCGGCGAGCCCTCTGTGATGTTGCCGACGCAATCAAGGGTGCGGCCTGCGACCTCGGCGAGGACGTCGATATGGCGGACATTCAGTCCCGTGTTGCTTCCGTCGCCATGAACGACGGCAAGCGCGACGCACAGAGGACAATGCTCGAAGAGCTCATGGACTACACAGCCTGGGAAGAAAAACAGGCGGCGAATGGCGGCTCGGGCATCCTGTCTGGCTTCACACAGCTTGACATCGTGACGCACGGCTGGCAACCGGGAGAGCTCATCATCCTCGCGGCGCGTCCGGCTGTCGGCAAGTCCGCGTTCGCGCTTGCGATGGCGCTGAACATGACGCTCGACGCTCGGAAGCAGGTTGCATACTTTTCGCTCGAGATGAGCAAGCAACAGCTCATCTCCCGCGCGCTGGCTAACAAGACAGGCATCAGCGCGAACATCGTCGGTCATCCGGCGGAGCGCCAGCAAAGCGACTGGGATGCCATCACGGCGCAGAAAGATCGGCTCGCGAAAGCGACGCTGCACCTCTACACGGAAAACATCGACACGCCGCTCAAGATCTACAGCAAAGCGCGGCAGGCGCAGGGAAAATTCGGGCTCGACCTCATCATCATCGACCACATGCATCTCATGACGAGCGGGCGGAAAGGCGACGGCACGAATCGTACGCAGGAGATGAGCTACATCTCGCGCCAGCTCAAACTCATGGCTATGGAACTCGATGTCCCGGTTATTTCGCTCGCGCAGCTGAACCGCGGCACCGAAGGGCGCGATGACAAGCGCCCGCGGCTCTCCGATCTGCGCGACTCTGGCAGCATCGAGCAGGACGCGGACATCGTCATGCTCATGTATCGCGAGAACTACTATCAGCGGCAGCAGACGGACGAGGACATCGTGGAGGTCAACGTCGCGAAACACAGGAATGGCCCGCTTGCGAATATCGCCATGAAATTCCACAAGGAGACATCGAGCTTTGAGAAAATTCCGTATGACGCGCAGTATGTACCGGCTTCATCGGTGCCGGTGTGAAAGGAGTAGACATGGAATACCTGGAGAGAGAATACAAATCCGTGCTCATACATCTGTGCATGGCCTACCGTATCGCAAGCGGCGCAGACATCGACATGGAGCTTGCGAAAAAGAAGCATGGCCGCGTCGTCATCGTGTACCTGCATGGTAGGGAGCGCGGCGCGGATGAATACATCAACGTCGAAGGCGACAGCCCGCTTTACATGATTGCCGATGTGACGAAGAAGCTGAACGACATTTTGAGCTAATAGGAGGCGGTAACATGGGGCTGAAACCAAGGGCGGTCGTCGTCATCGACATCGAGAGCGGCCGTGTCGTCAAGCGGTACGCAAGCATGACGGAGGCGAAGGAGGAAGAGTTCTGCCGATACGAGACGATACGTGACCGCTGCAACCACAAAGCAGACGAGAGCCGCGACTACCGCACGTTCCGCTGGGCGGAGGAGGTGGAGGTGCAATGAACTACTGCGACATCTGCAAGACGCGCGAGCACGTCTTGAGATACCGGCGCAAAGACGGCAAGGAGTATCATCTCTGCCGCGACTGCGCGCCGATGCTCGCCGATCTCTTGCGCGGCGTATGTGCCATTTGCCGCCACGCGCATAAAGGCGATAAGCTCTACTGCATGCTCGGCAAGAATCTGCAAGAGAGGAAGCCGGACGAGAGCTGCGGGAGGTTTTACCCGGTTCCCGTCAGGAGATGGCTTGCGTAAAACGCCGTGAGACGCGCTGACGTCGGCAGCAAGGGGCGTCCAATGCACCGCGCATATAAGTTTATGCATGGCACAAAACGGACGCGCAGAAACGATGGTAGGAGGCTAGAGAAATGTCATGGGCGAGAAAGAGGAAACGATCTGAGAATATCGACTGGCTGATGCGGCAGACACCGGCACAGAGTGCAAGATACCTTCGGCGAGAGGACGTCTACTACGAAGCACAGCAGGCGGCGAAGGTAAACGCGGCGGCACACAATACGTATGAGAAACTGCGAAAGGAGATCGAGGAGCCAGCCGATGCTTATATCCGCGGCGTTGGGGATACGGTCTGCGCGTTTATCGGTTTTCTCCGCGACGGTAAGATTGGCGCGCCGTTCGGCAGGAAGCGGCTGGAGAAATTCATCCACGAGTTCAATGCTTATATGGACGGGCTGCAAGAGGGCAAAGTGAGCGGCGATAACATCGCCGTGGCGCTCAAAGACGAAATCGGCCTGGACGTCTACGCAGAGTTTGCGAAAGCGGACAAAGAGACGCAGGAGGCGAAGAAGTGCAGGAATACAGCATCATGATTCCCGGCGACGCCGTGCCGCAGGGGCGTCCGCGCGTTGTGCGGATTGGCGGGCGAACAATCGCCTACGATCCGCCGAAGAGTAAAGATTACAAAGCGCGCGTCCGGCAGTACGCCGCACAGAACGCGCCAAAGGAGCCGCTGGAGGGAGCGGTTGCGCTGGATGTGCAAATCTTTCGGAGCGTGCCGAAGTCGTGGAGCAAGAAGAAACATGAGGCTGCATACGCCGGGCTGATCTGGCCGACAACAAAGCCGGACGTCTCGAACATCGTCAAGGGCATCGAGGATGCACTCAATGGCATCTGGTATAAAGATGATTCGCAGATCGTCCATGAGTACAGCATGAAGCAGTACGCGAGAGAGCCGGGCGTGGTCGTGAAGATGTGGGGAGGTAACGAGGATGAGACTATCGACTAGAGATTACATCACTAAAAGACTTTCAGAAAGCGAGCGCTATGCGCAGCTCGCCGAAGAATGCAACGAGCTCGGGAAAGCGGCGCTCAAAATCCGTCGTATCATCACGCAAGGTGCAAGCCCTACTCCCGTAGCAATCAAAGAGGCGCTCGACAATCTGCACGAAGAGATTGCAGATGTGTTGGTATGCTGCGAGGTGCTGCCTGTCGACTGGACGATGATCAGGGAGATCGAGCAAAAGAAGTCCGACCGGTGGACGCTGCGGCTGAGAGACCGGAAAGAGGTGCAGTAGGAATGAGCAAAGTGGTTCAGTTCAACGAGAATCAGAGAGTTTACAGCAGCCGGGATGGCGAAATGTACCGCGTGCCGATCGGCGACAAGTACGAAGTGAGCGTTATCTCGACGGCGTATTCCTACGGCGGAAACCTTGGATTGTACGAAATTGCGCTGATGAAAGACGGTAAGATCGTCAAGTTGAGAGGGAAGGTCAAGGGGTTCCGTGACGATGACGTTCTCGGTTACTTGACGGAAAACGATGTGCGGAAATACATCGAAATTCTCAGAGAGTTTGTCGGTGGGGAGGGGTTGTCTAAATGAGCAAATGGTACATCGACAAAATCAAAGCCGTCGCGCCGGAATTGCTTGACGGCAATACAGCGGACATCATGGACTGGATTGATAACGCGTTTACGATGTACGCAGAAGATGCGGATATTGTGATGCAGATGGATGATGTCATCGATGAGCAGGAAGATTATTACGGTGTAGAGCTTGACTACATGAGCCGCAATCAGCTGCTGACGGTCGTTGCAAAGCTGATTGGCGTGACGGAGGGTGAATAATGGAAACTTGCGATAGAAACGGCAACTGCATCGACGACGCTCCGACGTATGCGCAAGAGCAACTTGCAGACCTTAAAGAGAAAGAAGAGCTAATGAAGGCGAAAAAAGAAAAGCAGATGGTCACGAGATACAAACAGGCACTCTACCATGCGGCGTGTGATTTTGCAAGGACTAAAACTAATTGTGGTAAATGCAGATGTAAGGACTCGTGCGGTTGCAATCCGGGTACATTAGGTTGTAGATTTGCACTTGAGGATAAGTGGAAACAGGATGCGGGGATAAAAGATTATAATGGGCTCATGGATTTAGACCACCCGTGAATTTTTTAGGAGTGCATGATATAGTAGCAGTAATGAAACGGAGGTTGCTATCATGCCACGAAAAAAGTACACGGCTGAATTCAAGGCGAAGACTGTCCTGTCCATCTTACAGGGCGACAAAGAGTTCAACGTCATTTGCTCCGAGAACGGCCTGAATCCCAATATGGTCCGAAAATGGAAGCAGGATTTCCTGCAGCATGCCCATCGCGCGTTCAGCGCAAATTCTGAGAACAAGGCAGCTCAGAGAAAGGAGGAAGACCTGAAGAAAAAGAATGACCAGATGCTCAAGACCATCGGCCAGCTGACGCTCGAACGCGACTTTCTTCAGGGCTGCTTTCGCCAAGCTGGAGCTCCCCTCCCAGACATCCCGGAATATGATCCAAAAGGGTAGTTCCTTGTCCATACGCCGTCAGTGCGCCTTGCTGGGGCTGAACCGCTCCAGCCTGTTCTATACGCCACACGAGCCGATGAGCAAAGCTCCTGCCTTCGACGAGGCCATTATGGCCCGTATTGATTTCTGGCATACTAGGTGCCCTTATCTCGGCTCCCGCAAGCTTGTTACAAGGCTGCAAGAGGATGGCGTGCAGGTCTGCCGCAAGACAGTGCGCCGCCTGATGCAGAAGATGGGGATCTACGCCGTCTATCCCAAGCCGAACCTTTCCAAGCGTAATTTCAAGGAGGCTATCGTGCCATATCTGCTGCGAAACTACACCGCGGCCTTTCCGAACCAGGTGTGGTCTATCGACATCACCTACATCCCGATGCCGCATGGGCACATGTACCTGACAGCAATCATCGACTGGCACAGCCGTCGCATCGTTGGGCATCATCTTTCAGACAGTCTCGAGGTAAGCAACGTCGTACAGGCAGTGAGGGAGACTGTTGAGAAATACGGCATTCCGGCCATCATCAACTCGGACCAGGGCAGCCAATTCACAAGCAAGGAATACAAGGAGCTGCTTCGCAGC
>Ga0256405_10007562_pt1 | contig 16208 bp, 25 predicted proteins | sample RumenRJG_02DNA_FD_189096 | JGI IMG/M metagenome (GOLD analysis project Ga0256405, IMG submission 189096) | Bovine rumen microbial communities from Lethbridge, Alberta, Canada - RJG_02 | ecosystem: Host-associated > Mammals > Digestive system > Stomach > Rumen | place: Canada: Alberta...
TATTTGGCGAAGAAGTATGGCATACATGTGGATGAAAAATACGATAAGGAGAAATTCAAGAACATAAAACCCTCAAAACCGAGAGAAATGACAGAAGCAACCAACGACCTTCCGAAAAGAATATGGCCGACTGATACCATCGGATATTTCAAGAACCTGGACGACGACAACCTTGTAAAATGGCTTCGTTCGCTGAAGTGGAACGGATGCCAGCGTGCTAACCTTGAACATGCACTGATTGACTATCATGTAGGACATTGCCATTTCACGAGTGGAGGAAACTTGCATGAGTGGACAATTTGGTGGCAACTTGACGAAAAGAACCAGCTTCACAACGGACACTTCATGAAGTATGGAACGAACGGGCACCGAGACAAGTCGAGCAGCTACAACCAAACATGGTATCATGCAAGGATGAAATATGCAACAGTTGAGCCATTTAATGAGTTGAAAGAGCAAGCAAGTTATTGTCTGTTCGGCCAGCACCTTCTGAACAAGTTTCCACATGCGACAGTCAACATTGTAGAGTCCGAAAAAACGGCCATCATTATGGCAAGTGCTTACGGGAATAGCTATGCAGACGTTTGGATGGCTTGCGGAGGACTTTGGAACCTTACACGCGAACGTTTGCAACCTTTGATTGATGCAGGGAGAAAAATTCAGTTATTCCCAGACAAAGACGGCATAGACAAATGGAAGGAGAAGGCTGTCGAGCTGAGATATAACAATGTGTTCTTCAACACTACCATCGTAGAGAAGTGCTGGTTGCCCATCGACGGAGACAAGGCTGACATTGCAGACATTGTAATCAGAATGCTAAACGAATAACACTTTGAATATGGAAGAAGAAAAAAACTACCGGAAGCAACAGACGAAAGTCCATCCATTCATTCATCATCGACTGGAGAAGATTTCTAAGAAGAAAGGCATAAGCGTGTACGAAATGCTTCAAATGGTATGTGATACGCTTGCCAGGTACATGGACGACCGCCACAACCTCACGCCTGAGATGGAGAAAGCCATGTCTATATTTGAGCACATGGAAGGATGGGCGAACGCCCTAAACCTTGCAGACCCGTCGGTAAAGAAGAAGATTGGTGAAGCAACCTATTTTCTTTACGACCCAGATGGCAAGAAGAAAGGCTGTCGAGCTGTTCACGTGATGCAGCCTTCGTTCGGTAACTGGGAAGAGACAATAAACATTCAGGACATTCTCGAACGAACAATCTGTCTGCTTATGCCAGAACGATACACACGTTTGAGGAAGTTGGCCGTTGATTTTGAGTGCAAAAGCATACTCGAATTAATAGACCATTTAATTGACGCCCATAGTGAAGATGCGGACGTTGAATTTTTCAGGCAAGCGTTTGAGGATGCAGACAGAAGCGAGTACGGAAGAGAGATGTGGAAACAGCCGTTCAAAAGGCATCCGCACAAAGACCCATATTTTCAACAACTAAACCTAAACTTTGACAAAGATGGAAGCGAGACTGAACAACCGTAGAATGTACCTTCAGGAACTGGCCATACTTGGCCTTGTTAGAGATGGAGAGGCAGTACCATTTAACTTTTATGGTAAAACAATTTACAAACTGAAAACTGAAAACCCTTGGGAAAAGACTCCGAACTTTATAAGTCCTTTGCCAAATAAGCAACCAGAACACATAAAGCGAACAAAGATTCCACAGCAAGAAATTCTTCAAGAGATATTCTGATATGAGCCACTTCATCAACCCTATATTTTTGCCAAACAAAGAGGACTGGGAATTGTACGGACAAACGTCTTGTACAATTAAACACTGGCCAGATATGTGGGAGGGAGAGATTGCAGCAGAAGCGGCTTTGTATCGAGAGAGAATGAACCCAACTGTCTATCATTGCCATCCACTTTCCTACATGACGAGAGTGCGGAAACATGATGCACTTATCATTGCGCTTGTACAACTTGCAGAGAAGAACAAATGGCGCAAGGTGTTCGTGTCTCCGGAAACTGGAAAGACTGTATATCGAATAAAATGAGCAGAGATAAAGACTATCAAAGGCTTTTGAATTCAAAGCGCTGGAAGGAGTTGAGAATGCTGAAATTGGAACAATCACCTTTGTGCGAAATTTGTGCTGAGAAAGGTTTGGTTGTTGCAGCCGTTGATGTCCATCACAGACTACCATGCGAAGAGTCCAGCTCACTCGCTGAGATGGAAGCCAGGTGCTTTTCGTTCAGCAATCTTCAAAGCCTTTGTATACAATGTCACGCCGACATTCACCGGAAAGCACGGAGCCACACAAAGGAGTCGCACAAGCAGAGAGAGAAGGAAAGGTTGGAACGATGGTTGTCCAGCCGAAAGCAAACCCTCCGGCACCTTTTTTATTCTAAGACCTTCAAACTCCCAAATCCACTTCTGCTCTTTGGAGTTAAAATATTGAGTTGGGTAAATCTGGTTTTTCCCCGAAGGATAAGATAGGATGGAATGATAAGGAAATCGAACGATATAAGTGAAATATAGACGGTTCGAGCAATATAACGAAATAAGATTTGGAGCGGTGGTGCCAGGTTGGATGACGAGCTGGGCGAGGGGTTGATGACGGAAGCGAGTGATATAACGGAAATGCAGAATAATAACGAATAAAGTTTGAAGATATGCCGAGAAAGATTTTTACGAAGATGCGGTTGCCGGCGGAGCGGCCTGACTGTTGCGCTGACTGTCCGCTGATTGGTGTGGTGCCGATGGACGAGCGTGAGCGGGGTGTGCGTCAAGGGTATTATTGCCTGGGCATTTACACTCTGGACGGGTTTCCGAAGTTGACGAGCAAGGGCATTCATTCGAGTGCGAAGGCTTACAAGGCGATGGGAAGGAAACTGCATTTTGAATGCGACAATGTTTGGGACGCGTGGATGACACTCCCTGGGCGGTTGTTCGGCATTCCGACGGAGGTATATACGGCTTACAGGTTGCCGTACGAGCAAGAACAGATGAGAAGGATGTGTCCGCAATTTAACTTTAGACAATATGGCAAGAACAAGAAAGACAACGCTGAGTGATGACATGCTTCCGCCTGAGAAGTCTTTTCAGGAATGTGTCGATGGTATTCGCCGTAGCATTGAGGCTTTGACGAATAAGGCGCCTGAGCCTTGGTTGAACCAGGCGATTGAGGGTGCAGCGATGGAGGAGCAAGCATTGAGGCACTACCATAGGGGTGTGATGACGTGTGAGCTGTTGCAGATTTCGCCTGGAAGCATGGGCCAAAAGAAGACGGAGGCGAACGTGATGATACCGCACCGTGACAAGTCGAGCCGTACGCTGAACCAGTGGCTGGTGTCGCTTGGTCTGACTGGCACGACGACGAGCAAGGTGAAGGATGCGACTGGGACCCAGGATGATGATGATTTGATGAAGAATTATTACAAGTGACTTTGGTTTACTGTTTACTGTTTACGGTTTACAGAGGAGACCATTTTATTGACGTCAATAACAATAGGAACTATGAAAGATAAAATGCAAACATGGATTCGGACTCTTGAAGAGATTGTAGCCTATTTGAACGAACACCCAGAGAAGGATACATACAAAGCTGATTCGCCACCCGACGATTTCCGCGATGTGCTTTACAATCTGGAAGAACAAATCGAATTGTGGATTGTTGAGTTGAATGGCCCGAAAGACATTGTAAGAATGATTCGAGGTTCACAACCAGTTTATAAAAATTACGTATTTGACTTTCTGACAAAGAAAGGCGTAGGCAGTTACGTTGGCGGTTTCGTTGACGAATGGCGATGGAAAAGTGAAAGCAGCGAGTGTTGGAATATAGATGTCCGTTCGCTTGCTGTGATATACAAATATTATTGTGAACATTAGGAACCATGACAAAAAAGTAGGAACTATGAAAATTTATTTTAATGCGCATTTGACACTACACATGGGTGACCACCGGTGGGCGGTGATTTTCACGCCAGCCATATCTCTTGAACGCTTAGACAGATTCAGTGACGAAAAAGCCTATTATTTTGTCATTCAATGGCTGGTGTTCAGCGCGATGGTAATTGTCACGCGAAAGAAGAAGCCCATTCCAGAAGGGGAATGTAATATAAGTATAGATTAAACAATAGGAACTATGAATGAGAAAGAAATGAGGGCAAAGTACCAGCCTCGCCCACTGGAGAGTCAGGTTGAGTTTGAAGCTGTGATGGAGGCAATGAACCAGGAACAGACTGAGTTGAACCGTCCGTTTATTGACAGAAGGATGGATATTGCAAGAGAACGTCAGTTGTTGAACCTTCAGAAGCATGCCATCAATCAGCAGTTGTCTGCTTTGTCGTTGGAGTATCAGGACATCGAGATGAAGGCTAAGACTGTCAACCGCATGTTCCACGACTTGAAGCATGAGTGGATAGTGATGAACCCGCGTGAGAAGTTTGTGCGCGAGGAGCAATAACTTTTGTTAGGAAAAACTAAAAGAAAAGGAACTATGACAGAGAACCCGATTATCAGATTTTGGCTGTGGTATTACGATATGCTGTGGCAGTATTGGCCGGTTTGGTTGGTGCTGATTGTAATTGCAGTTTATATGATAGAGCGACACTTCTGCAAAAAACAGCGAGAGTGGGACGCTTTTATGGAGAGCGAACGCAAGAGGCTCGAAGAACTTGAGCGTGACTTACAGAAATATCGCAGTCAGAAAGAACGTGACCTATACGAAAAGGATGTGATAGAAGTTAATTCGAAAAATGTTAAACCAATAAAATAGGAACTATGAATAAACAAGTAGAACAGATAAAAGCCAAGATTGAAAGGCTAAAGAAATGGTGTGAAGAACATACGACTGAAAGTTATTCTTGCTATTTTGATGCCTTCAATGATATTGATACATTCATCAACTCTCTCGAAGAAGAACCTGTAAGTGAGGACTTGGAAGAAGAGATACAGCAATACATTAAAAAGCTTGGATTTGGACATGGTGGTTGGGTAGATGGATTAAGTGATGAAGATTTATGTGAGCTTGCTATACACTTTGCTAATTGGCAAAAAGAGCATATGATGGAAGATGCTATTACAACATTCGTTTTTGAAGATAGATTAGCAGGTAGTCCAAAGGTATCTGTTGAACTACCCTATCCAAAATATGAGTTTGGTGACAAAGTTAAAGTAATAATTGTAAAGGATGAATAACTATGACACAGCAAGAAGAAATACCTTACACAAAGGAAGAAATCAAAGGAATGGTTAAGACCATACAGCAACTAAGAAAAAAGAATGAAGAGTTGCGGGAAATAGTGCTTACGTTTATATACAGTGCAAAGCCACCATCCCAAGTTATTGAAGATGTAAGAAAGCGTTTGTTTAACATTGATTGAACGAATAGAAAATAATAGGAGCTATGGTGATAATAAAGACGAAGGATGGTGTGCGGTTTGTGAATGAGGCGGAGTGTTTGCAGATTCGTCACGACCAGAAAGGGAAACGTGTTGAGGTTTTTCTCAAAGGCTGGCAAGAGAGTGCGAGAAGGTTTGACATGGCAAGTACAAGCCTCCTTACGATAGAGGACGTTGAGAGTGTGAGGTATGTGAGTGCTGGGCATGACTTTGAGTTTGACAGTGCTGCGGATGAAGTTGCGGAGCTGCGGCGTCAGAAGGAAGAGTTCTATGAGTTGTGGAGAAACGAATTCGATAATGGCATCATGCTCGAAAACTTCATTAAGTTCACGCTTATGAGGGAGGACGTCGTTAGTGAAGAAACCTTCGGTAAACTTCTGGAAGAATGGAATGCGTTGGCAGATATGATTAAACACAAGCGTGATGAGATTAATGCGAAGTACAAGAAGGAGGGTTGAGTTATGTTAGATGTGATTATACCGTGTTGTGCGGGGGATGTTGGGATGCTTCCGCTGAGTGTGCTGGGTGCCAGGAAGAATGTTGCTGACGGTGTTGGGAAGGTTTTCGTTGTTGGGCCGTGGAGTCTTCAGTTAGAAGGCATGTGCAGTTTGCTTGGTTGCGAGTATGTTGACGAGCGTGATTTTATGGGCTTCGGTCCGGAGGTGTTGGACTTGCCAGAACATGCGAAGGGGCGCGAGAATTGGATTTTCCAGCAGTTGATAAAGTTACGGGGGTATGCTCTGACGACGACTGATAACTATTTGGTGTTGGACTCGGACCATGTGTTATTGCAGCGGCATCACTTTGTGGTTCTGGGTGGTTATCAGTTTTATGTATCGGCGGAGCATCACCTACCGTATTTTTGGGCGATTGACAGATTGCTCGATGGCGTGGAACGTCAGCGCGATTTCAGTTTTATTTCGGACAAGATGGTGATGAACAAGGCGTTTGTGCGTGAGATGCAGGATGAGATTGAACTGAAACACGAGATACGTTGGGAGGAAGCGATTTGCATGTGTTGTGATGATGAGCCGAACGGGTTCTCTGAGTATGAGACATACGGGAACTGGTTGGTTGCTCGTCACCCTGAGCTGGAATTGTACCCTGTTCACGACTACCGGTACCTTGCCAGGAGGGAGGAGAAGATAAGGGAGTGTAGTTACGATGAGTTGGTGAGGCGGTACGGTGACTATAAGTCGGTTACGGAGTTAAAATTTTGATGGGCGTGATGGGCTGAATGGGCATTATAGGAGTTAATAGATAAAAGATAAAAGATAAAAGTTTTGAGTTATGTTAGTAGAGACAATGAACCATGTGGAGGTATATGCGGAGTTGGAGAGGGACCGTGATGCGATGACGCGTTGGTGGCATCATCGTCGTGATGATTTAGTGAAGATGGCTCGTCGTTTCAGTCGGTTCCCGATTATGGTATGGACGGAATATCTGTCACCGAGGAAGGTTCGTTATTTTGTGTTCACTTATATTGGTGGTCGTAACTATTGGAAGCATAATGCAGTGAGCGTCATTGCGCTTCAGAACACATCGAACGGCATACATGCGTATGTGAGTTGGGTTCCTGGCATGAAAATTATTCCTACAACGTTTTCTCCGCATTTCTTCCAGCGTTACGGTGAGCGTATGGGAGTGAAGAAGACTGGCATTGAACTGATAAAGCACTTTTTCACACAGAACCATACGAGCCGCGATGTTGCGGACAAGCGTTTCATGGGTAAGAGTGTGCGCTGGAAGGGTTATGACAGCCTTTGCATTTGTACGACGGAGGGTGTTTGCATGGGTGATATGAAGGACGGTGTGAGCATGATGCGGACTTTCATCACTTACGAGATGGCAAGCGGCATCCAGTCTGGCGAGTTTAATGCTGCGCGGAAGTTTTTGAAGAGTACGGACGAGATGATTGAAGAAAGGCGGAGCCTTTCTAATAGTTGAGAGTTTAGAGACAGTTTACAGTTTACGGTTTACGGTTTACAGTTATGACAAGGGAAGAGAAAGCTAAGATAGTGGGGGCGCTGCGAGAGCGGTTAGCGGATAATGGTTACGGGTTCTTGCGCTCCGTTGGTGCTCAGGCGAGCAAGCTCGGAGTCCCGGTTACGGGTTACAGTTTAGCGCGGGAGGACGGGAAGAGCCTTCTGAGTGTGTTGGGTGAGATTGACGGGCGGTTGGTGACTTATTACCGCGGGTTGATTGAGCAGCCGGAGGTGCATAATGCGTACGAGTTGCTGGGCGGTTTGAAGTGGCTGAGGTTGCTTGCGCAAGCGCAACGCCCCGAGAATTCAAAATTCAAAATTCAAAATTCAAAATTAGAAAGCGGTGAGCGGTTAGTGTTGGATGTGGAGACGGTTCAGCGGGTGATATACAAGTACGAGGGTGCGTGGGATGGTGGCAAGCATCATTCGCACGGTGGCTTGAAGCATCCAGGGACGAGCGGTCCGACTTACTACCGGTTGCAGCCTTTCCAGGTGTTTGTGTTGGCTGCGATTTTTGCGCTGAAGGTGTGGGTGGACACTGGCGTGGAAGCCGGTAGCCGTGAGTTGTTGCCGAGTGAAGAAGAAAGAGGCCCCCTCCCGACCTCCCCGAGGGGAGGAGAAGGACAAATGCCTGGGGAGGGAAAGTCTTATATTTGGGATTTGAGGCGGTTGTGTACGGAGTTCACTTTGTACACGCCGAGGAAGACGGCGAAGACGCAGTTGGCTGGTTTCATAGGTTTTCTTTTCTTTATGGAGTTTGATGAGAACAATGAGGTGCTTTGCTGCGCGAATGCCAGCGACCAGAGCAAGATATTGTTCACGCGCATCCGTGACCTCATTCACCAGTTAGACCCAAAGGAACAGCGGATTCGATTCACGGCGAGTCAGGTGAACTGGAAGCCTGGAGGGTTTAGGAGTGCCAGCGTCACCGCGTTGTCAGCTGGCGGCAAGACGAAAGACGGACTGTTCGCTGGGTTGTGCCTGGCCGATGAGTTTGGTAGTGCGGCGTATGTGAACGGCGCCAGCGACATGGGCAAGTTGGTGAGCGTTGTGGAGAGCTCGATGGGTCCGAGGCGCGAGCCGTTGACGTTCATATCGACGACGGCGGGTGTGATACAAGCTGGGCCGTTCATCGACAAACTTGATTCCCTTAAACAACTTTTAATGGAAGAAGTTTGCGATGAGTCCATAGTCCATAGTCATGAATCCATAGTCAGAAGTGAGGACCGGCAGATGTGTTTGTTGTTGGAGCCGGACGAGTGGGAGATGACAGACGAGGAGTTCTTGCTGACGGACAAGAACGTGAGGCAGAAGGTGAACCCGATGCTGGGAGTCATTGTTCAGCATTCGTTCTACGACGACGAAGTAGCGAGAGCCAGGCAGAACCCCGAGAAGCGGAACGAGGTCATTTCTAAGTTGTTCAACGTATATCAGAGTGCCACCGTCCAGGACTGGATAACGCCCGAGCAAGTGCGGGCTTTGCAAGTGGAGAGGCGCATCGACGACTGCAAAGTAGACGACGGCTGGGAAGTGTATGCAGCGTTTGACTTCAGTCACGGGGACGACTTCGACGCTGTGACATTCTTGGCGTACAACGTGGACACTGGCGAGTATTTTGCCGATTGCGACGCATGGGTAAATGCCGACGCTTTCGATAGGAGTCCTTTCAACCCTTTGTATCGGAAATGGAGAGATGAGGGTTGGCTTCACGTCTCAGGGGAGACAGTCGTGGAGCCAGGTGCCCCGATACGGCGTGTTATGGAGTTGGATGAGAAGGGCGTGAGTTTCGTGGCTTTCGGTTATGACGCTTACCAAAGCAAAGAACCGATATTGCTGTTGAAGGAATGGCTGTTCAACACCTTCGACATGGACGTGAAAGACATCAACCAGATTGTGCGTCCGGTGAGTCAGACCTTTGCGCACTACAACGCCAGCGTTCAGAAGGTAGAGTATTGCGTCGACGGCACGGTTCCGCTGAAGTTTTCGAACAGTCCGCTGTGGCCCTTCGAGTTCGGCAACTGCGTGTTGGAGGAAGACAAGCGGATGGGAAATAAGAAGCCGTTGAAGCGGCACCCGAGTGGAAAGGTCGACAATGTGCAGTGTTTGTGTTCGTGCTTCAATCTGGAAGAGTCAGCCGGAGGCTGAGGTAAAGGTTACGGGTTAATGGTTAAGGGTTACAGATAAGAGATAAAAGTTAAGAGTTATGGATAGGGACGAAGATGACGAGATATTGGATGCACTTACGGAGTCAGTTGGTCGTGGTTGCCTGGAGGCGTTCATACTGTTTGTTGTGTTTTTGTTGTTGGTTCTGCTGTTTGGAGGGTGCAAGAGCGTAAAGTATGTGAGTGTTCCGGAGGTGAGGACAGATACGGTGCTGATTACGAAGCAACAGCGTGATTCGATTTGGCTGCATGACAGCGTGTATGTCCACGAGTGGGCGAAGGGTGATACGGTGTATGTAGAGTTGTCGAAGTGGCACACGAAGTATGTTGAGCGTCTGCGGACGGACACTTTGTATGAGCATAGTGTGGATAGTGTTGGGGTGCCGTACCCTATTGAGGTGAAGGTTGAGAAGGCATTGAATTGGTGGCAGAAGTTGAGGTTGAATGCTGGAACGATTGCTTTGATTTTGTTGGGCGGTTTTGTTTTTTGGAAGTTGTGGAAGTTGTGGCGGTTTTTTCATCCTTGACAGTAGACGAGTAAACGAGTAGACAAGTTGACAAGTTTTTGTCTAAAAAGTTGCACATTTGATGTCGTTTGTGCAAAAGTTAGACGAAAATCAAAGAAAAATACTAAAAAATTACACAAAAACGCAAAATAAATGACTAAATACTTGCACATATCGTAGAAAATGCCGTACTTTGCACCAGAGTTAAGAAAAAGAAGCCTCCTCAAGGGTGAGGGGCAAAATAAAAACAATTAAAACGGTGCGGCACACCATAACAACGGCGACAAGATTATGATTACAAAGGAAAAGGCAAATTTGATTGCAAAGATTTGGAACAATGGTTATTTCACAGATGCCACGAAGACAACAGCACGCGTGCAGAAGGCACACACAAAAGGTTATGATGTGATTATAGAGCCAGCCGGCGAGAACGATGGCCACGGTTTTTATGACCACGAAATGCTTTCTGATATTTGTCGCTTGCACAGAGCAAGTGCTTGCATCAGCCTGAGCACCAACAAAGAAGGCAAGTACTATATAGCTGCAATGATTTTTTAATAGAACTAACCGCGGGGGCGGGTGACCGCTCCCGCGCTTAATAATAACTTAATAATACTTAATAACTGGTGGCAACAGTAATTCAGCACAAGAAGATGGCACACAAGAAGATTTCGAAGGCAGACCTGAAGACGATGGAGAGTTGTTATTGGAGACTGCACAGATTGTATGAGAAATACAGAGAAGAAGACATTCCGACGAAGTACAACAACGGTTTCCAAGGCGAATTGATTGGAAGTTCGCTTGCAGCCCTTGACTGCATTTTCCAAGAATACGAAGACTAACCCTACCCTAACCAAAACGAAAACCAAATACTAACCAAACAATACATACAACTATGACTAAAAGAGATTTTTTGAAGATAAAGAGAAACATCGGTAAGTACGAAGGAAAGAAGGTTGCTTACAAAGCCTATGTCCCGCAAATTGAGAAATACAAGATGTACGAAGGAACAATCTTGGAGTGCGGAGAGGATGTTTACAAAGAATGTTTTGTTATTTTCTATGGCTATAACATACGACACGCGATTCATTATAGAAACTGCAAAATGATTGAGAACTAAACCGGACAAGGTAGGGCTTCGGCCCTACCCTAACGAAAACCTAAAAAGAGAAGGAACTATGAACAAAGAAGAGAAAGAGTTATTCAGACAAGCGGTGCGGGACCGTATAGGTGCCCGCATTGCGACGCTCCGCAAGTTAAAAGGATGGAGTCAGGAGGAGTTAAGCGAGAAGGCTGGCTTGCAGCGGACACACATCTCTCGCATAGAGGCGGGGAAGTACGCCGTGACGTTCGAGGTCGTTGAAGCGATAGCGGAGGCGTTTGGGATGACTGTCGACATCATCGACCAGAAACTGAGAGACCTTTACCGATTGTAAAGTTTACTGTTTACTGTTTACGGTTTACAGAGAAGGCGAAGCAGAGATGCTTCGCCTTTTTTGTTGGTACCCCCGAAGGGTGGCTTTTGCTTGCTGGTTAGAGAAAGGCCCCACCCAGACCCTCCCGAGGGAGGGGTAAGGTTTAAGGTTATTAGGTTATAAGGAGTTTAGGGTTTACAGAAATGTCGATTGATTTTGGAAGTATTGAGAGTGTGTTGGGGCTGCTGATAAGTGGCGGTGGTTTAGGTGCGTTGTTGACGTGGAAGTTCACGAAGCGAAAGGTTGCGGCGGAGGCGGGTAGTGCAGAGGTTGACCTTGCGCAAAAGGTGCAGGACACCTATCAGGATATGCTCGAATACAAGCAGAAGGAAGTGGAAGACAACCATCGGCTCATAGAAGAACTGCGTGCGGACCGTGACCACTACAAGCAAGGGTATGACGAACTGCGGAGCCGCCAGGACAAGACGGACGAGATAGTGAGATGTTTGCAAGACCAGGTGGCCGAAAACCGCAAAGAGATGAATATGATGCGCCCTTTTCTCTGCGGAGCGATAGGATGCAAGTTGCGGAAACCCGTGGCCGTTTTTGAGGCTGAAAAGCCAAAAACAAAAACGCCACGAAAAGTTAAGAGTTGAGAGTTTAGAGTCAGTTCAAAAAGTTTAGAGCAGACGAGTTATGAGGTTGACGCAGCATTTCAGTTTGGAGGAGTTGACGGCGAGTGCGACGGCTACGGCGAAGGGCATCAAGAACCAGCCGGACACGCAAGCTGTTGTGAATTTGACGGCTTTGTGCGTGATGGTTCTGGAACCATTGCGGAAATGGTGGGGCAAGGAAGTGAAAATCGGAAGCGGGTACCGCTGTAAGAAGTTGAACTTAGCGGTTGGCGGCGTCTCGAACAGTCAGCACATGACGGGTCAGGCTGCTGACCTCTGCATCGACGGTGACAAGCAGAAAGGGCTGAAGTGGTTCGAGTACATACGTCGGAACCTGGTGTTCGACCAGCTGATTTGGGAACATAATGCGAAGGGAACGTTCTGGGTGCATGTGAGCTACAATGCGCAAGGCGGGAACCGGAGGCAAGTGATTGACAATTTGCTGAAGAAGTAAGGGACCCACCCCCGTCCCCTCCCTGAATGGAGGGGGGAGACGAACACGAATTACACGAATGGAACGAATAAGGCTCGCTGAAAGGCGGCCCTTTTTTGTGTCAAAAAGTGAATAGTAACCCCTAAAGTGGTTAAAGTGCGTTAAGTATGGAGCAATCGAATGGAACAGTATCTATTGAAGGTTACACTGAGAACGCACAAATGCTTGAGCGTTTGTTGACGAATGATGCGGATTTTGCGAAGGCTTACCGGAAGTTGATACGGAAGGCTTTGCAAGAGGCGAGGCGTCGAGTGAGCAATGACATAAAGTTTGCAATCGGCGTAAACAAGGACCCGAGGGATGCGTACAAGGCCGTGAAGATGGCCGTTTATAAGAGCATGTTCGGCGGCAACATCAGCATTCTGAGCCGAAAGAAGGCCGGAGCCTGGCAAACGAAATATCACGAACCAAGAACATTGGTCGCTGGTCAAAGGGGTGGCAATAGGGTGCCCATGAGCGCGAGGACCATACAAGTGAATTCGTACTACGGCATCGACCGCGGTTTCATTTTGCGCTGGCTGGAGGACGGCACGCAACTTCGAAGTGCCGGTTCGCGCGGCGGCAAGTTACACGGGAACCGAGGCAGGATTAGTCCGAAGCATGAGTTTTCGAGTGATGCACCGCGAGAGATGGAGAAGGCGATAGGTGAGATTGCGGATGAGTTTGCAGCGTACATCGAGCAAGTGGTCAATGGTTAGAGTTTACTGTTTACCGTTTACTGTTTACAGATAAAAGATAAAAGATAAAAGTTAGGAATGGCAAATAAAAATTTCCTTTTTCGCGCGGTAGCGGACACAAAAAACTACGATGCGAATTTAGCGAAGGCGAAGAAGCAACTTGACAGTTTTGCGAAGGCGAATTTGAGTGCTGGCGGAGCCGTGAAGCAACTGACTGGTAGTTTGGTATCTGCTGCGACAAGATTTGCGAGTATAACAGCCGCCGTTGGTGCTTTAGGGACAGCCTTCAAGTCGAACATCGAGACAGCGAAGAACTTCGAGAAGTCGATGTCGCAGTTGTCGAGTCTGACCGGCATGGTCGGTAAGGACCTGGAGAAGTTGAAAGGTTATGCCATCGAGTTAGGTGCGTCGACCACTTTGACCGCGAGTCAGGTAGCAGACGCCTTCAAGTTGATAGGCAGTCAGCAGCCCCAGTTGTTACAAAGCGGCGAGGCCCTGAAGCAAGTCACGAAGTATGCCATCACTTTGAGCGAAGCCGCCGGCATCGAGTTAGCCACGGCCGCCCAGACCCTATCGACCTCCATCAACCAGATGGGAGGCGACTCGAACAACGCCGCCAGGTATGTGAACGTGCTGGCCGCCGCGAGTCAGAAAGGCGCCGGTGACATTGCGTGGTTAGGCGAAGCCCTCACGAAGTCGGCCACCGCAGCGAAAGCCGTCGGCACCGACTATGAGGAACTGGTTGCCAACCTTGAACAGCTGGCGAAAGCCGGTTTCGATGCCAGCACCGCCGGAACCGCTTTGCGGAGCATCATCATGAATTTGGAGAAGCAAAGCAACAGCGAGTTCAAGCCCAGCGTTGTCGGTTTGACGCAAGCCTTCGAGAACTTAGGCAAGGCCAACTTAGACCTGACCGCCTATCAGGAACTTGTAGGCAAGATGTTTGCCACGCAAGCGAAAGTGTTGGCCGAGGCCAGCGGTGCGGCGAGGGACATGACCACCGCCATCACGGGCACCAACATCGCCGAGGAGCAAGCCAAAACCAACACTGACAACCTGGACGGAAGTCTGAAGCAACTGTCGAGTGCGTGGGAAGGCTTGAATTTGCACATCAACTCGAGCAACGGTTTCCTGAAAAGTTGTGTCGACTGGTTGAAAGACGTCATTGTTAAGGTTGACGTCCTTTTGAGCAAGGAAGCCCGCATTTCGTCCTTCTTCAAGAAATTGAACGGAGGCGACAGTGGAGACAGCGGGAGTTTGATAGGTAGGTACACGCAAGACCTTCGGAACGCCAGTCCGGAAGACCGGGAAGCCTTGTATCAACAACAGCGAAACGCCCTGCAAAAGATGTATGCCGACGCCACGTCGCGTATGGAGGATGCTCAGTCGCCCAACACCCGCTTCGCCAACTTTATGAAAGGCGGCGTTCGGAAATGGACCAAAGAGATACAAGACGCCAGGGCCGAAGTGGCCGCCGTAGAACGAATGATGAAAGATTTGCGTGCGGCTTACGAAAGCATCGGCGAATCTGGTGCAGCGATAGCGAACACCACCACCGATTTGGGCGAGACGACTGATAGCGGCACGGGTAGCGGCAAAGGCAAGACAGTCAGTGCCATCACCGGTTTCAGCGGCGTGCGCCAGATAAAAGACAAGCGTCAGTTTGACTTTAGTGCCATACTTGAGAACGCCCAGAAAGCCGTTGACCAAGCCGTAGCCGCCGGCAAGTTGGACGTGTTCGGCAAGATGCTTGAAGGTCAAGGGTTGGACAAGACAGTGTTCAGCTTCATTGATAACCTGAAGAACAACCTATCGAAAGCGGAAGTGGGGAGTGCCCTTTATGGTAGCCTCTCCGGCCGTCTTGCCGACGCCGAAGGTTTCCGTAATCTTATAGCAGAGGCCATCACTGACGGCGTGGACCTTGCCAGCGTGAACCTGGACGGCATCAAGACCAAGTTGTTCAACGCCGAGGACATCGACGAAGAGCTGCAAGCGCTCGTTGACTACATCAACAAAGAGAAAGGCGGCATTCCCATCAAGATGAACTTCGAGACCGGCGAGATAGAAGGCACCGGCAAGAAAGGTTATACGATAGAGGCCTTCGAGAAAGACCAGCAGAACACGCAGAAAGTTGTGAGCGGACTCCAGAGTGTTTCGAGCGGTTTGCAGCAGATGGGCATACGTTTGCCGGAAGGCGTTCAGAACGTCTTGAACGGCATTCAAGGTGCGATGAGCGTCATCCAGGGCGTGATGAGCATCATTCAAGTGTTCCAGACGACCACCGTGACCAGCCAGATAGCATCGCAGACAGCCAACACAGCCGCGTTGACAGCATTGACGGCAACCGTAGCGGCCAACACAGCCGCTTTGAGCGTGAACAGTGCGACGAGCCTCATTCCATTTGCGAAGGGTGGTGTTGTAAGGGCTGCGAATGGTGTTGTTCCTGGTCAGATGTGGGCGAACGATAGGGTGCCCGCGTTGCTGAACAGCGGCGAGGTTGTGCTTTCGAGGGCGCAGGCTGGCGTGTTGGGGAGCCTTTTGAGTGAAGGCAGAAGTAAGATGGAAGGCGCTGGTCAGCCGTATGTTTCAGGCGAACAGATATATCTGGGTTTGAGCAATTATTTGCGTCGCACGGGACGCGGTGAACTATTGATGGCAAGGTGATATGAGTTGGGTTAATACATATAAGATTCCGTTTGAGAGTCGGTTGGGCGACCAGTATGAGGTTCGGATATACGAGGAAAACGCGTCGGTGACCCGTCCGGTGACGCTGGTCGGTAGTGACCAGCCGTTCGTTACGCAAGAGAATGACGACAGTGACATCTTCACGTCGATGCGTACGCAGACCGGATATTTGCGGGTAGTTGACACCACCGTAAACGGTGACCTTTTGGAGACGTTGATAGCGAGGGCGAACACCGAGAAGTTGGT
>Ga0256405_10007563_pt1 | contig 16203 bp, 17 predicted proteins | sample RumenRJG_02DNA_FD_189096 | JGI IMG/M metagenome (GOLD analysis project Ga0256405, IMG submission 189096) | Bovine rumen microbial communities from Lethbridge, Alberta, Canada - RJG_02 | ecosystem: Host-associated > Mammals > Digestive system > Stomach > Rumen | place: Canada: Alberta...
GGTCAGACTCTTCGCACGGACACAGCCCCTGTGCTTGCTTTGTACGCGCGCGAGGATATAGAGGCGATCTCGATGCAGTTGGAGCAAACGGCACTCGTTCGCTACAAAGACCACCAACTGCCTGCCCGCGTCATGGGTGTGGACAGTCTCTTTGCCCGCACCGCGCATATCGACTCTATCATCACCGATGGGTTCTACTCCGTCTGGGACGGAGCTTTCGAGCGAGCAGTCTTAGGTCGCGGTCTTGCGGCACAGATAGGCATGAACGCCCATTTCACCGGTGCGCTGCATCTCTATGCGCCGGAACGAACAGGGCGCATCAACCTCCTGCGTCCCGATCAATCGCTCCGTCACGAACATGCATTCATTGCCGGTACCTTCGCTATCAACCAATTGGAGTACGACGACCAGCTCATGCTCGTCTCTCTCCCTCTCGCCCAACGCCTCTTCGGCTACGACGAACACACCGCTTCCGCCCTGCGCATTCAGCCCAAAGAGGGAGTACATCTCAAATCTGAAATCTCCAATCTGAAATCTGAAATCTCCAAAACCTTGGGACCAAGTTACAAGGTTTTGGACAGATACGAGCAACAAGCCGATTTCTTCCGCATCCTGCGGATTGAGAAACTGCTGACGATCGTGTTGCTGGTCTTCATCCTGCTTATCGCCAGCTTTAATATCATTGGTTCGCTTACCATGCTCATCATCGACAAGCGCGAAGACATTCGCATCCTCTCGCATCTTGGAGCGGATGAACCCACTATTCGCCGTATTTTCTTGTTAGAAGGGTGGTTTATCTCTTCGCTCGGCACGCTCACGGGCTTGGTGCTCGGCGTCGCCCTTTGCCTCGGACAACAATACTTCGGTTGGCTTAAATTAGGAGCCGAAGGACAATATATCATCTCCGCCTACCCCGTTCAGGTGCAAGCGGCGGACATCCTCCTCGTAGCCCTCATCGTCTTGGCGCTCGGTTTCGTCTCGGCGTGGTATCCCACGAAGAAGTTGGTCGTTAGTCGTTAGTCGTTAGTCGTTGGTCCATGCAAGGGCTGTCGTTAGTCAAAATTGGACGTTATGAAAAAAATCGTATATATCCTCATTCTTCTTGTCGGGTTGAGTGCCTGCAAGAAGGCGAAATACATCCAAGTTCACTCCTTCCCGGAGGTGTATGTGCTTGCTTACGAGCAGGATCATGGGCGTTGCTATGACTCCGTGCCCTTTGGCGTGGTGTCGCTCGATCTCTATTCCGAAGGGCTCACCTTAGACACAAATCGCCGGATGCAAGGCTCGGGGTACAACCTCTACCTATCGGATATTTTCGTTCCGGGCGACACCCTTGCCCCGGGGCAATATACATCTCTCAACTCGAAACACTCAACACTAAACTCCTACACCTTCCTTCCCGGTAGAGATTATGACGGTACGCCTAACGGCGCCTACTTGCTCACGATCGATCAAGGCAAACTGCAATCCGTGCAACTCATCGATTCGGGTTATATGACCGTCCGCGACACTACGAACGGTCTGACCGATCTCCAATTCACGCTCTATTATACGAAAGACGGGCAAACCGTTACCACCTATACGCCGCATTTTCAAGGTGCATTGCAACCATGGGAAAAACAATAACATCCGACCAAGCGCTCCTCAAAGAGTACCATACATGGCTGCGTCTGGAGCGGGGCTATTCGCCCAATACCGTCGAGGCATACGAGATGGATCTGGACAAACTGCGAAACTATGCTTCGGAGCACGGTTTGGACTATGTGCATCTGGATTTTGAGGGTTTGGAGGCGTTTATCTTTGAGCAGTTCAAGACCATTCATTCGGAGGCTACGCAGGCACGGGTCTTGGCAGGTATTCATGCTTGGTATCGGTTTTTGCTCTACAAAGATTATATTGAGCAAGACCCCTCCGAACTGTTGGAAGGTCCGCGCAAATCCAAACATCTGCCTACCGTCCTTTCGCTGGATGAGGTCAACCGCATGATGGCGGCTATTGACCTGAGCACGAATGAGGGTCACCGCAACCGAGCGATGATGGAGATGCTCTACGGCTCCGGGCTGCGAGTGAGCGAACTGGTCGGACTTCAACTCAGTAAGATCTATCTCAACGAGCACTATATGCTGATTGAAGGTAAGGGTTCCAAACAGCGTCTGGTACCGATCTCTCCGGTGGCGGAAGAGTGGTTCGGCTACTGGCTCCAAGAGCGTGCTACATGGCCTGTCAAACCCGAGTTCCGCGACATCGCTTTCGTCAACCGGTACGGCAGACCCTTGACACGCGCTATGGTCTTCACGATCGTTCGGCGTCTATGCAAAGAAGCGGGCATCACCAAGACCGTCAGCCCGCACACGTTGCGTCACTCGTTTGCGACCCATCTGCTCCAGAACGGCGCTGACCTGCGCGTCATCCAGCAGCTCCTCGGGCACGAAGATCTGGCCACCACCGAGATTTACACACATGTGGACGTACAAGATCTCCGCAAGGCGATACTCCAATACCATCCGGCAAACCAACATTAGTCGTTAGTCGATAGTCGTTGGTCGTTAGTCGAAAATAAATCAAAGGAAAATCTTACAGCGAATGAAATGAGCGGTCTTACAGCGAAGCGGTCTTACAGGCGATTGATCGCCGGTCTTACAGCCATCTTGATGGCGGTCATTGTTTCCACGGCAGAAGCAGTGGAAACAATAATCGTGGGTGAGATCGTCAATGAGACGACGGGCGAAGCTATTCCGAATGTCAATATCCATTTCCGAGGCACGAAGATAGGCACCTCTTCCGACGCCAACGGCGCCTATGCGCTGCGCGTAGATATGCAGGCGAAGGCGCAATTAGTCTTCTCCGCCGTGGGCTATTACACCCAGCGGTTTGAGATCGAACCCGGCTCCATGGCAGGGCTGCAGGTCTCTATGCGCGAGAAAGTAGCGACGCTCACGGAGGTGGTCATTGCGCCTAACGAGAACCCCGCATTGGCTATCCTGCGGCAGGTTCGGGAGCACCGCAAAGAGAATGACCGCACCCTTCATGCGGACTTGACGACCGACGTGAAGCGCGAACAAACGCTCTACGTCTCGCATATCGGCAAAAGACAACTGCGCCGCGCCCTTTGGCGAAGCCTGCAAGCAGGCATGATCGCCCAAGAGGACTCCACATATATCCTGCCGCTCTACCGCGAGACGCAGACCTATCGTCTGAACGGCAAAGAGATGACCCCTGCCAACGACCAGCGCACACAGGCGCTTATCCTCACCTCTACCGACTACTCCGCCCTCATCGGCAGCGAAGGCAATCTCAATTTCTATGCCCCCTCCGTCTCCCTGATGAAGCACGCGTTCCTCTCGCCTCTTGCCCCTTCCGGCAACCTCTATTACCGGTACTATCTGGACGAAGATCTGTCTGTCAGTCCGAAGGACGGTCTGTCAGCCGAAGGCGGTCCGTACTCTGTCAGTCCGAAGGACGGTCTGGTTCGAATAGCCTTCCGAACCAGAAATCCTTTCTACGCTACTTTCAACGGCGAGATGGTCATTGATACCACCACCTTCGCCTTGCGCGCCATCAACGCCTATGTGCCTGCCGAAGTGGCGGTTAATTATGTCAATACGCTGCATGTGTCGCAGAGTCTGCTGCCGGACGGATCCATCGCAGACGAACATATATCCGCCCTGCTGGATGTCAATATCAAGAGTGAGAAAGCCGGAACGGTCTTCCCGACGCTGTTGTTAACGACGACTCTTCGGAATCCCGATGCCGCGGTGGTTCGGGAACCCGATGCCGCGGTGGTTCGGAATAACGGAAATACGGAATTACGGGATTACGACTCTTCTTCCGCGGCACCCGATTCCGCTTTCGCTGAATTGGATTCTCTGCCGATTATAAAAACCGCCAAATGGTTTGCGACGATTGCTACGACGGGGTATATCCCTACCGGCAGTTTCTTGGATATCGGACATATAGAAGAGATCCTGCAAGTCAACCATCATGAGGGAGTCCATTTAGGTTTGCCGTTCCGCACGAACGAGAAGATGTCGAAGATCGTCTCTCTGGAGGCGTCTGTGGGGTACGGTATCAAAGACCGCAGAGCCAAAGGTCTGGGACGGATCTCCGTCAACCTGCCTACGCTTAGGCGGAATATCCTGCAACTGGAGTACCACGACCGATATGTATGGTCAGAGGTGGATGATTTCGACAGGCTGATGCGCGAGAACTCGATGGGTTGGAGGAATTTCGATTTCACCTCCTATGCTTTCGAGGCGCTTCATCGCGACAAAAAATGCGTCAACACGGCTATCCGCCAACGTCAGTTGCAGTTCCATTGGTTTGCGGATTGGACTTCCTTCCTCGAAACGCACGCCTATGTCCGCGTCGGCAATCAGCCGGCAGACATCAGTGGGCAGAGTTCAGATTTCAGAATTCAGAATTCAAATATTAACTATCAAAGTTTATCTCTGATCGCTCGTTTTAGTTGGGGTGAGCGCAAGTACGATGGTTATTTCCTGCGCCGGTATGCCTATTCGTCCAAATATCCGGTTCTGTACGTCGGTTTGGAAGGCGGGCATTGGAGTCCAACAGGCACTAAAAGTGCCGATCTAACAGCGCAGCGGTCTAACAGTGCTAATGGTCTGTCAGCCGAAGGCGGTTTGTATACGCATTTGCGTCTGATGCTTACGCAGCACGCGAACCTCGGTATGGGCGGTACGCTGACATATGTGGTGCAAGGGGGTGCGATCTTCGGAAAGGTGCCACCTACTCTTCTCTGGCACGCGAATGCGAACCAAGGCTACGCCTATGATCCCTACCGCTTCACGATGCTTCATGGCTATGAACTGATGGCGGATAAGTATGTGGCGCTTCATGCCGAATGGAACGGTCAGGGCATCCTCTTCAACCTCATCCCGGGCATCCGTTGGCTGCATCTACGCGAGTTGGTGGAAGCTAAAATAGCCTACGGTTATCTAAGTGAAATTCACAAATCACAAATCACAAATGTCAAATCTCCGCATAATTTCTATGCGGAGATCGGAGTCGGTCTCGGCAACATCCTCCGCGTCTGCGATCTCTATTCGGTTTGGGGATATACCAAAGACACCCGTTGGCAGTGGGCGATACGTTTCCGTATCCATCTCGGTTTGTAAAGTTTCGAGGGGTGAATGACAATTCATAGACGGGTCAATTAGAGGTCATTTCCGTGACCACTTCGTTACCATTACGGACATGTACGTACCGTTTGAGTCCGGCTCGGGGTCAGTTTTGGGGTCGGTTTTGGGGCTAATTTTAGGTCGGTTTTGGGGGTGTTTTGGGCATTATCTCTCGAGAATGGACCGAGAATGGACCGATGTTGGACCGATAACGGACCGATGAAGTCGAGGAAAATGATCCCCCTCAAAGGACACCAAAGGCAGCCGTAAAGCTGCCTTTGGTATTCTAAATCGCATTTTAGCGAAAGGGTTAGTCAATAATGTCACCGCGACGACGGGGAGCATCATTTCCAGTGCCTCCACCAGGGCCACCACCTTGTGGTGAGGTAGTAATACCCTGCATCAGGTTCTCGCCTTTCAGGTCAAAAACCTCGGTAATTGGTTTTTTATACATTTTCATAAATCTAATAGTTTTCGCAATAATTAGGAAACATAATCCAATTCATTTCGCTTTATAAGCAATGGATAACGCTCCGGATGACGAAGCGATTCTATCTCCAAATCCACATCTAATTTAGGCCATTCGATTGCGTTTTTACCACTCATTCGAATATCCAAAACCTCGTTGATCGTTGCATCCCTCATCCAAGGTACACGATTATATGACAAGAAATAATCTTGTCCCAATACAGAGATCATTATCCCTCTATCATTAATCATCAATACGTCCGCCAATGTGGAGTTGGTATTGCTCTTTAAAGAAGTCTGCATCACTCTCAACAATTTTTTGGATTTGGTTAATCTCATGTTGGCTAAAGTCCCCTTTGTAGGCTATTTCCACTTGGGGTTCTAACCAAAACTTCGCTTCATGGTCTTCCTTTATAACGTGGATATGCATTCTTTCTTCTTCGTTGGAATAAATCTTGAATGAATATCCTTTATATCTCCTAAAGGTTGGACTCATATAGTTAATTTCCTATTTCGGCTACAAAGGTACGGCAAATTTTTGACATATGCAAATTTTTGCCGTACTTTGTGCCAATTTTACGTTATTTTACGAGTTGACCCTTAGCGTCATACATCTTCTCACCGCGGAGGATGAAGAGTTGACCGTTAATGATCATCTTAACCGGCTTGTCGGAAACATTGAGGTTCTCGCAACCCGTAGCAACTTGCTCGCCGTTCATCTCGAGCGATACGCGACGACGCGGAGCCGAGTTCTGCTGCTGTTGTTTGGAAGCCTCATATTCTGCATAAGTCGGAACTTGCGTCAAGTCGATGTAAGCACGGTGCTCATTCAGAATCAGATTGCTACCTACCAAGTTATCGCAGAGCCAGAGTTTGTTCTGTGCGAAGTAGTATATGGTATTCATATTCGCTGCGGTGATTGCCAGCTGAGAAGGACCGTAGTTACCGATCATACCACGTACAGGAATCGGGTTCGCAGCAGTCTCCGCGCCGTAGAACAAGTCAATGCGACCGGTATTGGACTTGAACAAGTACGGCTCACCAGCCTTAAGTTCCTCATTCGGAAGAACCTCTTCGAAGTCGATCTTGTAGTCGTAATCCTCGTTGCGGCTTGCAATCTGATAGAACGTAGCACCCGGAGCGCCACCAACTAATACATTGTGCTCAACACAGAGTGTACCATAGTTGTTGGATACATTACGCGTGTAATCCGGAGTCTCCTTAACGGTGAAGGTCATCTGATCAATACGCATCGGCTTGCCTGCCGTTTCAGGAACGTTATAGATAACCACGTCACCAGCCTGAACATAAATGGTGTAGTCTTTCCAGTTGCCGAGAGAACCGATTTCAATATCACGACCGGCATTCTGTACGTTAAGCGTCATCGTGTTACCATCGCTGCGTGCGTGAATCTTCAGTATACCACCCTTGGTAGTATGCATGTGCAGGCTTGCACCCTGATAGTACTGGTTAGAGTTGCTACGGATTGCATAAGCGCCGTTATTACTCTCAACCTTATCCATGTTCGTACCTTGGATATAGTTTGCGAGGATGCCGTTTGCTCCGTTAACCTTCTTACCGTCAGAAGTAATAGCCGCACCGTCAACATCATTAACAATTGTGCTCCAATCCCAAACAGTGTTCTCGGTTACATCGACCAGAGTCGTTACTTCCGTGTACAGCGATACTTTAGCTACATCCTCAGCGGTCTCTGCGCTACAGTTGCAACCAACTACTACTTTGTAGAATTGGTCGTCTGCGCCGGACTTGGTTACGCTCAGCGTCTTAGCGGTCTCACTCGGTATGATAACAGGATTCGTTCCCTGTGCATCATCACAGGTATACCACTGATACGTTGCGCCCAGCGCACTTGCCTCTGCAGTCAGAGTAACTGCTACGCCGTCCTTTGCTGTTTGGTCTGCAACCGTTACGGTCGGAGTAGTACACTCAGCCTCGGTGTAAAGCACGCGATAGATGTTTGCCGTTCCGGAAAGAGTTACCAATACGTAGTAGTTAGCCGGAATGATATTTTCATCGTTAAATGCTGCCGTTAACGTCTGGCACTTACCATCCTTCGTGTTAGTATAAGTACCCGTCAACTCACGACCAACAGTCGAGATCTTAATATCCTTGCTTGCCTCAGCATTGTCATAAACCTTACTGATGGAACGCTCAGTGCTGTTCGCACCATAGAGAGTAAACTCTTTTACGTTAACAGGGAACTTAAGAACGAACTTGCTTTGGTTTACATTGTAACCACCATGATCACCACCACACGGCTCAATATCGCCGCTAGTAGCAATATGGTTAGACGTATTTAATCTACCATCACTCTGCGACGAATAGATCGTTACGCCATTATCCAGAGTGTAGTAGTATACATCCTCTGCATCCTGAACAGCTGCACCACGGATAACACCTGCAGCGATAACCTCGTATTTGCCTTGAGCATTCGGAGTCGTTACAGGAGCAAAGCCCTCTGCGCAGTACTCAGCCGGAACTACGTGGCTGAACTGACCACCGCTAATAGCAACCTCAACAGGATTCGTTGTACCATTGGTAATCATAACTGCAGTACCCTCAGCGATGATTGTACCGCCGGAAATTTCAACTTCTACAGACTCGTACTTACCGCTTGCGGAGATAGCTGCATTGCTCAGACCGCCTGTACCGTCACCCCAAGTACCGGTTGTACCTTGATCCTTAGAAGTGATTGTACCGCCAGTTACGGTCAGCTCACCGCGGTTCATTGCGATACCACCTGCAGCACCATATACGACACCACCGCTTACGGTTACGGTCGATTCTTTAGCAGGATTGTAGATAGCGAAGTCAGCCGTAGAGATCAACTCGCCACCCGATACGATGATCGTAGAACCGGTGTTATTACCGTTGTTTGAGATAGCGTACCAACCAGCCTTGATCTGACCACCTTCAACAGTTACCTTACCGCCAGCGGCAATAACAACTGCAAACTGTCCAAGGTTAGCAGGATCGGAATCGATGACTGCGTAGATGTTACCCGATTGCATCAAGAGTTCACCAGCAACGCGAATCAAACCATAACCGGTTACTGCACCGGTATATGCCTGCTCGGTGTAGATCTTACCTTCAGCATTAGCAGAGTTATCAACAAGCGTCAACTTCTTGCCAGCAGGAACAACGATATCGTTGTCAATCTGCTCACCAGCCTTGATGTTAAAGCCGTTAAGATCCAACGTGATATTCTCAGCAATTGTGAGACCTGTAGCCATCAAGTCAACATTGTCAAGCAGCTTAACTACATCATCCGCCTGAGCTGCAGCAACAGCAGCAGCCAAGGTTTCATAATTTGCACCGCCAACAATCATAGCCTCATAATGCTCAGCCTCGGTGATGGTTACTGTATAATCTACATCGCCATCTTCTGCGTACGCGCTCGATACCTTATATCCTAACGGAGTATCATATGCCAAAGGCGTAGGAGCAATAACTGTTGCGCCGCCGTTAGCGTAAGCCTCAATAGTAGCAGCAACGCCATACAGACTTGTACCATAAGGCAACTCAATAGCAATGTTCGTACCGGTGATCGTACCAACAGCCTCGCCAATCTTGAAGGACTCGATGAACGGATTCATCTGGCGATAAACAGCGATAGATTGAACACGCGGGTTACATGTTCCATCTTTACGATAGATATAAATCCATTCAGTCTCAGCGGTCAACGTGAAACGATAAACCTTATTATTCACGTCAAATGCGCCACTACTCAATGGTGTTTCGCCTTTGTCGGTAAACATCGTTGCGGTGTTTCCTCCCTCAAACATAGATACTTTTACCTCAACCAAGTCACCTGCCTGGAAGTTACCATCAGCCAGCTTGATACCAAAATATTTACCAATCTCACCAAGTTTACCATTAGCGTACGTATCTTTATCTTTCTGTCCACCAATGTAACCGGTAATAGTAGCTCCAGATGCAGTACCATCGTGTGTAGCCTTAATCAACTCAACACCATACTTTGGAGCAAACGAGAATTGTACATCGTAGTATCCCCAAGACTCATCTTCTGCTTGCACGTTAGCTTGAGCGCGATAGCAGTTGTACGGATCTCCGGTCCATACAGCCTGTTCAATAGCCACTTGTTTTGCTTTTGCGCTATTAGCTGTAGCTGAAATTGCAGGAATATCTCCTACCGCTGTGCCATAAGGCAGTTCATAGTAATATGTGTGCGTATTAGCCGAGAAGCCCGCAACAGTTACACCGCCAACCTTAAGGTCGCTCAGAGTAGCATCATCATCCAATGCTGGGATAGCACTTACAGCTATACCTTTCAGGGTAACAGTACTACCGCCTCCTGTGGTCAGAGTTACCAAAGTGCCACCTTTGACATCATACGGATTAGCGGCTTTTGCCGTCAAAGCGGTTGTAGCCTCCTCTGTCGCATTCTTAGCAGTATACGTAATATTCAGACCGGATGTGAGGTTACCAACAGTTACCGTTACACGACTGTCATTCTCTACAAAGAAGCGAATCGTTGCACTAGCAGTATTGATCTTCCAGCCCTTGAAGTCATCGCCAGAACCGGAATATGTACCATCCTCCAACTTAACGCTCATTGCGCTCAACCACATATTGTCAATACGGGAGTCTGCTGCAATTGCGTTGGGTTGGTTATCTTTTGTAACTGTGATAGAATAAGTAGTACCTACAGTTGCCGTATTCTCAAACACATAACTTGCGCCTTGCGGTACATAAGCCTTCGTCCATTGAGCGTACAGAACAACTACTGTATTCTCTACCGTTACGCTGGTAGCCAGATCACTCAGAGTAACATCATTATCTCCGCCGTCTTTCCAGCCTGCAAAAGTATACAATGCCTGGGTCGGACCTGCGAATACCGGAGCCTGACCAAGAGTTACAGACAACGAATCCAGTTTAGTTGTGCCATCCATGAACTTAACGCCGTACTTAGCTACGTGCAGTGTCCATTGAGCGACAAACTCTACAGGTGCATCCGTCATAGTGTATTTATCTCCCGGTAAAAGCAAGTCACCGGTTCCATTAGCTTTCCAACCGGTAAAGTCATATCCGCTCTTCTCCAAGTTCTCACCCGATGCAAGGACAATCTTGTCTCCTTCGTATGCATCTGCGTGAGTTGGAAGCGATTTACCTTCCTTCACGGCTCCTTCACCTGCATTATAGGTTACAGAAAGACCAGCCGGCATGGTTGCAAAGGCAATCTTGCTAATACGAACCTCATTTCCAGTACCTGTTGCAGCTACAACAGGAATAATATACCAATAACCATCCTTGTGTGGCAGGTTAACATTGAAAGTACCTGCTTCACCACCATATTGCACATCTTTATCTGGGTCGCCAGCGGCGGCAGAACCAAGGACATAGAACTTAGGTGCTTGAGTTGTTGTCACCTTCAACTGCACATCATTTGCAGCAGAGAACTTGAAATACTCTGTTCCAGTATTGCTGCGCAGCACCATATACGATGAATTAGCCAACTTAATATCACTATACATTACCATTTCCATGCCGCCAAGACTTTCCACTTTGTTAATCGACCATATACGATTCGGGGAAAGCTGATAGCCTACTTGACCCGCTAATGGCAATGTGGTACCATTCTCATAAACCTCCACTTGGCACACGCGCAATTTGGCATTATCCACGCCAAAGACAATACGAGCACCATTAGGTGCAGAAATTGCAGGAATCTCTAATACATAAGCAGTGGATTTAATTACTTTTGTCTTTACTACATCACTCGCTGTTTCACCATCTTTAAATATCTGGTAAGAAATATTACGATCATTAGATGTATCTGAGTTATAAAGATACACTTTTATACTCGTCGAATTTGACTTAACATCATAAATCAAAAACTTGTTACTCCATGATTGATTTACAAAAGGAGTAGAACCAAGATTTCCGCCGAACTTAAAATTCTTGGTAAAAGATTTTCCCCCTACGGTATAAGATTCATTTTGTAACGTAGTATTATCATTATGCGTTCTAAAATCAGCAGTATTTAAAGTATTATTTTCAATCAATACGACATCTGGAGCAGCAGGAGCAGATTGAACAGTCACTGTAATATCTTGAGTTTTTGCATTGTAACCGGTAGCAGCTACTTGCGAAACAGTAATAGTTGCTGTTCCAGCAGCTGTTGCAGTAAAGTCCTTGTCGTTTGCTATACTTGCGCCCGCTGTTCCTGCATCAGATGTAGAAACAGCAAAAGTGATTGCACCAGTTGAGTTAGAAGTAAGTACCGTACTCAAATCCAATGCAGGATCTCCAATAGTATATGTTGACGCAACATAAACAAACGTCGGATCTTCTGGAGCTGCAGCTGCCTTAACAGTAATAGTTGCAGTTTTTTCTACTGCGTTATGTGCACTAGTTGCCGTTTGGTTCACTTGTACAGTAGCAGTACCAACAGTTGTTGCGGAGAAAGTCTTTCCATCAGTATCCAAAGTAGCACCAGTTTCACCTGCATCTGTGATAGAATAAGTAACCGCACCCTCACTATTCGTTGTATACAATGTACTCAAATCCAAAGTACCGCCAATAGTATAGTCGCTATTGCTGAACGTAGCCGTAGGGTCTACCGGACCAGAAGTTGTACGAGTAATTGTCAAAGAGGGAAAATATGTTGAAGTTCCTGTTGCACGATGTACATAAAATGTTGTTTCTCCGCAGATTCCATCAGATGTTGCAACTGTATATGATACTTCATTCCAGCCAGAAGGAGTTGTTTTAACAGCTTTTGTAGCCGGTTCGGAAGATGGGCGAGAGGATGAAGTAGAGAACCAAAGACCATCGTCACCATCTTTATCTGACCCCACATAAAAACTCGAAGAGATAACGTCTCCCGCTTGAAGAGCTTGGGTTAAGACAATCTTAAATATTGTTTTGCCATTAGTTATCGTAAAAGCAGCCTTTTTATTTCCAGAAGGACCAGCGTTTGCGAGTAATAACTTCTTATCTGAGGTTTCTCCATTGGAAACATATAAAGAACCTCCTGTTACATCAGCCTGCGCCGAAGTAACAGCTTGATCTGTTGTACCCTTTGTCACTGTCACATCAGAAGACACCTTACATGATGCCGAAAAAATAGTTGTCTCTGCACCCCACATCTGGCCGATGGAGAGGGCAAAGAATAGAATTAATGCGCCTAAATAGCGCCAAATAGTTCGTGTCCCTCGCGGAACAGACTTACTTTGAAATTGTTTTTTCTTAGCCACAAGGGCACGATTAACAATGTTTTTCATAAGCATTAAATTTTTTAAGTTAAACAAAAAAATTGGTTTTTATATTATTTTTGATTTTTATAATCATCTTCTATTTCTTATTAAAAATCAGTTTTAAGCCCTGCTTGCAATAAAAGTCAAATCGCGTATCGCTACTGATCAACGGCAATCCAAGCGTGATTGCGTGAGATATAATCACATGATCCGAAGGGTCTTTATGTCCCTGTGCTTCATTCAGAGTCAACTCAGAATAGGTCTGCATAATATGCTTATCCAACGGCAATATAGTAACACAATAATCGTTTTCGATACTATCAATCAACTCCTCGCATGTTTTCCATCTCTTCGTAGTAAAACCTTTGTTCTTATATGCCACTATTAATTCACGAATCGTCTCGGCACTTACACAAAGCATATTATCCGCATCTTCAAGAATTGCGGTTACATTTCTATCAAGCAGACTGTGATTTGCCACATAATAGAACAAAATATGTGTATCAAGAAGATATCGCATTACGCTAAAGCAGGATCATTGATAATAATACTACCTTGAGTCTTCAACGATTCCAACCATCCTTTTGAAATCTTCTTAGCTTTCTCCACTATATTTTCTTTCTTTTCCATATACATTAAATTTTTTAAGTTAAACAAAAAAATTGGTTTTTAATTATTTTGAGTTATTTTATTTTGCAAGTTATGCAAAAGCCGCAGGGGTTACGACTTGCTCAAAGATATTATTGATGTACGCGTTAGCACTCTCACCTAAAGCCGCCGCATTACGGCGAATAGCGTCACGAACAGATACCGGCACAACTATGTGCATAGACGCCTTCTCTTCCGACTCACGGACTTTGGCTTCGACCTTTGCCTCAAAAGCATCGTGCTCGGACGTTCCCGCTTTCCCGATCTCCTGATCGATGACCTCATCTAAAGTCCATGCGTGCATATTTTCTTCAATCGTTCTCATTGTTTTCAAGGAACTCTACCTCAAATGGATTATTTATTGGCATATCATTTGTTTTTTTGTTCTATCCGGAACTGTTTCATTTGAATAATGCTCGTATACGCGGTTCCATCTGAGCGATAAATTCGTCAGCCGTCAACAAGTGATGAACAGACATGCTACCGCCATCTACTTCATTGATCGGTGATTGCTTTTTGTAGTTATCCGTCTGCATAAGCATTTAAAATTTTAAAGTCAAACAAAAAAATTGGTTTTTAATTATATAGAGTTTCTATATTTTTTCAAATCAATAATACAGTTTCGAGTGTACAGCATCATATATTGCCACATACTGCTCTCCATTTTCATCAGTCTCCACACTATAAGCAATGTGAAAATCTTCTACAATAGTTTCTTTGTACTCTGCCGCAATCCAACTCTTCTTAAGCCGAGCGTCCGCATAAATGAAAGGATGTTTGCCCAAATCATTCATTGCTCCCGTCAGACGCTCTACTTTCGCCATTACCGTCTCCTCGGTTAAAGTAGGATGTAATCGCATAGAAATCGCGTAAAATTCCAAAATGGACTGATGTACTTGCTCCTCGATTATTACTTTCATACGGCTACTCGATTATTATGAGGTTGAGCATAGTAATCATGTACCATATTTACCAAGTCATCGTGCAACTGATCTAACGTTACAAAATGCTCTGCAATCTCTGCTTTCGTTATTGTAGGATTAGCTTTCATAAGCATTAAAATTTTTTAAGTTAAACAAAAAAATTGGTTTTTATTTATATATTTTGAGTTATTTAATATTTCTTGCTCGGGCGTTTGTTTTCTATGAGGTCTAATCCCAAATGCAGTTTCTTATAGTTTGGGAATTGTCCATCACTACTTAGCAGCGTAAGATTCTCTGCTAAAGCCTGAGCTATAATCAATCTGTCACTCGGATCTGTATGCCCTTCAACATTTGGAAGCGTCATCATCTTTTGGAGATGCTCTTTAGTAACATACTTAACCGTAATACCCAGTGTGTTTTCTATGAGGTCAAATACATCGAATCCCTTCTCTTGCATATCGGATGGCAAACGTAATTTGCCTTGCTGGAAGAGGTTCACATATTCTTTTATACTTTCCGAACTAAGATACAATGTATTATCGTAGTCTGCTATGATAGCCTGAATATCCGGTGATATATAATCATCGGAAATCCAATCCAAGAACAAACACGTATCCAACAAGCATCTCATACTCGCAATGCCTCAATTGCTTGTTTATCACTTATGATAATTATTGGTTCTGTATGATTTCTCATCCATTCTCCCGCCTTCGAAATTCTGTCTTGTAATACTCCTTTTGTCATATGCATTAAATTTTTTTAAGTTAAACAAAAAAATTGGTTTTTAATTATATAGAGTTTCTATATTTCTGCATTATATCAAACAGCCACACCTGTCTGCATGACATCATCGTATAACGGAGACGGACAGTCATCCGCCATTAACACCGGCTCAATCAGAAGACTCACACTACGCGTATCTCTCCATAATCCTTGGGCGATTTCAAATTTGCGATTTCCATATGTCGGCACAATAACAGCCACATCTATATCGCTATCCGGATTTGCATAGCCTTTACTATACGAGCCATACATCATCACTCTCGGCTCCGTTTGGAAACGAGATGATATCACCTGCTTGTAACGACGTACAAGATTTAGGGCTTCATCAAATTTGAGAGTTTGTCTTTTATCCATTGTTGTAATACTTTTGTATCATCTATTATACTTCGACACACTTTTGGACTTAATGTTCGTGCCAATGCCGCCTTGTCTTCCGGATAACGTGCTTCTATATTGTAATTTGTGATGATATCTAAAAATGATTTTTGTTCTTCACTCATTTGCTCTAGCAATTCGCATCCATCTGCAAGACGCATGTGGTTGTGGGTCTTGGGAGGTATGTCGTCTCGAACAAAAGACCAATAGGCTTTGAGTGTTTTCTCAATGGTTTGATGACACATAAATGCAACATACAGCCACCGTTTTGTTTTGTACATCGCTTCGGCTGTTTCAATATCGTAATCTGCGACATCCAGCCAATATGCCACTTTTTCTTCCTTTGTCATCATAGAAGCATTGAAATAAAAACGTTAAACAAAAAAATTGGTTTTTAATTATTTATTTTGAGTTTTATAATCATCTTTTATTTCTTATTAAAAATCAGTTTTAAGCCCTGCTTGCAATAAAAGTCAAATCGCGTATCGCTACTGATTAATGGCAATCCAAGCGTGATTGCGTGAGATATAATCACATGATCCGAAGGGTCTTTATGTCCCTGTGCTTCATTCAGAGTCAACTCAGAATAGGTCTGCATAATATGCTTATCCAACGGCAATATAGTAA
>Ga0256405_10007564_pt1 | contig 16203 bp, 10 predicted proteins | sample RumenRJG_02DNA_FD_189096 | JGI IMG/M metagenome (GOLD analysis project Ga0256405, IMG submission 189096) | Bovine rumen microbial communities from Lethbridge, Alberta, Canada - RJG_02 | ecosystem: Host-associated > Mammals > Digestive system > Stomach > Rumen | place: Canada: Alberta...
GCCTGGCAAGAACTTCTGAAATGGACAGGGAGAGACTACACCAATAATGTACAAGTTGAAGCCTTGACACCCCAATATAGTCATCCAACCTTATCAGAGTTATTGTACGTGAGCTCATCGCAAGGCGATTCGCCTTCTGAATCTTACGATCAAAACCCATTTAGATTGCTGCATAGAAGGGAACCAGTATGAGAATCTGCTTTCACGCCAGCATTTTTCTCAGCTCGGCGAAGATCTTCTTCTCCTCCCGGGAGATCTTGACCTGGGTGAGGCCGAGGGCGTCGGCGGTCCGCTGCTGGGACCATTCCCGGAAGTACCGAAGGGAGATGATCTGCCGCCAGAGGGGAGGGAGCCTGCCGATGGTCTCCGACAGAGCCAGCTTCTCCAGCATCCGCCCGATGCCGTCCTCCCGGTCGGGGATCACGTCCTCCAGGGAGAAATCGTCCTCTCCGATGGCCTCCGTCAGGGACCGGACCGGGGATGCCGCCTCAAGAGCCGCCGCCGCCTCCTGGGGGGAGATGCCAAGCCGATGCGCCAGCTCGTCCATGCGGGGCTCCTCCCCGTGCTCCGCCATATACGCCTCCCGCTCCTTCATCAAAAGGGCTCCGGTCCGCTTCATCCCGCGGCCGACCTTCAGCGCGCCGTCGTCCCGCAGGAACCGCCGGATCTCCCCGATGATGAGCGGAACGGCGTAGGTGGAGAAGGCGAAGCCCCGGGCGGGATCGAAGCTGCGGACGGCCTTCAGCAGCCCGATGGAGCCGATCTGGACAAGATCCTCCTGATCCGCGCCCCGTCCCCGGAACCGCATGGCGACGCTGGCTACGAGTCCCAGGTTCAGCTCTACCAGCCGGGCCTCGAGCGCCTCCCCGCCCTCCTTCGCGTACCGCTCCAGCAGTTCCCGGGTCTCCGCCGCCGCTTTTTCGTTCTGCGCCATGTTGCTCATCCTCCCCAAACCCCGCGGCGCGTCTGATTTTTGCCGGACGGGGTGTATGTAAACGGCCTTACTTCCGGATGGGAAGCATGGAGAGCTTTTTCTTCATGACGACGCGGGTGCCCTTTCCGGGCGAGGAGACCACCCGGAGGGAGTCCATGAAATTCTCGATGATGGTGAACCCCATGCCGCTGCGCTCGTGCTCCGGGTCGGTGGTGAAGAGTGGACGCATGGCTTCCTCCACGTCGGCGATGCCGCAGCCCTTGTCCCGCACCTCGGCGGTGAAGGTCCGGTCGTCCTCCAGCTTCAACAGGAGCGTGATCTCCCCGATGGAATCCCGGTACCCGTGGACAATGGCGTTGGTGACGGCCTCGGAGACGGCGCACTTGATGTCGGAGACCTCCTCGCAGGTGGGATTCATCTGGGCCGAAAAGGACGCCGCCACGGACCGGGCCAGGGCTTCGTTGGACGAACAGGAGGGAAAGGTGCAGCGCATCCGGTTGACGGTCACGGCTTTCGGCATAGGACCTCCTGTCTCGTACCCGGCGGATACGCGCTTTCAATCTTGATGAGCCGCTCGGTGCCGGCCAGGTCCAGGATCCGGCGGACGTCCCGGTTGGGGTTGGCCACCTTGAAGGCGATGCCCAGCTCCACCGCCTTGGCGTACCTCCCCAGGATCAGCCCCAGTCCCGACGAATCCATGAAGCAGACCCTGGACAGATCCAGGATCAGCTCGTCCGGCCGCTGGATGAACACCTTGGTGTCGATGCGGCTCCGGATGCGGCGCGCGCTGTGGTGGTCGATGTCCCCCTCCAGAAAGATGGTCAGGGACTTCCCCGATGTGATGCTTCTGATGACGTCCTGCTGTTCCGCGTTCATGGACCATTCCCCCTCCCGTATCGGACGGTCCTATTATACGCCGCGCGGGATGCGAAACCGGTCGCATTCGGGCGCTGCTGTCTGAAAATCGTTCCCCGGGATTCGACACGGCTCCCCTCCGCTCTTGACAGACGGCGGCGGTTGTGCTATGATGGTCTTGAAAACTACCATATCAGCAAAGGACGGCACTCATTATGAACAATCGTCTTATCGGAGCGGCGGTCGTCGGACAGTCCGGCGGTCCCACCGCGGCCATCAACGCCTCGCTGGCCGGTGTGATCGAAGCCTGCGCCCGGAACAGGGACACCGTGACCGCGCTCTTCGGCATGCGGAACGGGATAGAAGGATTCCTTGAGGAGCGGATGACGGAGCTTTATCCGCTGTTCACGGAGGAGGACGGAAGCCTGAAGGAGGACGAGCTTCGGCGGCTCATCAACACCCCGGCCTCCGCGCTGGGATCCTGCCGCAAAAAGCTGCCGAAGCCCGCGGACGATCCGGAGTTCTACGGGAAGCTGATCGCGCTTTTCAAGAAGCACAATATCCGGTACTTCTTCTACATCGGCGGAAACGACTCCATGGACACGGTGGCCAAGCTGACGGAGTATGTGAAGACCACTGACTACGACATGCGGGTCATGGGTGTTCCGAAGACCATCGACAACGACCTCATGGGGACGGACCACACGCCCGGCTTCGGGTCCGCCGCCAAGTTCATCGCCGCGGAGATTCAGGAGATCGTCCGGGACTGCGCGGTATACACGGTGAAGGCCGTGACCATCGTGGAGATCATGGGACGGGACGCGGGATGGCTCACGGCGTCCGCGGCTCTTCCGAACCTTGTGAGCGGCGCGGGTCCGGATTATGTGTACCTGCCGGAAGTGCCGTTCGACATGGACGCCTTCTTCGGTGACGTCGCGCGGGCGTTTGAGAAGCACCCGAACGTCGTGATCGCGGTCTCGGAAGGCGCGCGGTTCGCGGACGGGCATTATGTGGGCGAGGGTACCCAGTCCGGCGCGGTCGACGTTTTCGGCCACAAGTATCTGGAGGGCACGGCAAAAACCCTTGAAAATGCTGTCAAGGCGAAATTCAGCTGCAAGGTCCGCTCCATCGAGCTGAATCTGCCCCAGCGGTGCGCGTCCCATCTGGCGTCGGCGGCGGATCTCTCCGAGTCGGAGCTCTGCGGTGAACACGCGGTCGAAGCGGCCGTCTCGGGCGTCACCGGAGCGATGGCGGCGATGGAGCGCGTCGTCAATCCGAAAAAGAAGTTCGGATATGATCTGAACTATGTGACGAAGGACATCTCCTCCATCGCCAACGCCGTGCGCGAGGTGCCGCGGGAGTGGATCGTCCCAGAGAACAACAACGTGACGGACGAATGCCTCCGCTGGATCCTGCCCCTGATTCAGGGAGAGGCCGCGCCGGAATGGAAGGACGGTCTGCCGGTCCATTACGTGTTTGCGTGAGGATGCGGAAAACCGCTTGACGAAAACCGGAATCCGTGGTATAATACCATCGATTGGGGTGTCGTCAAGCGGTAAGACAAAGCACTTTGACTGCTTCACGCGTCGGTTCGAATCCGGCCACCCCAGTGACTTCAGGAAGGAATCTGCTGTTTCAGGGATCCCTTCCCTTTTTTCGTTCCACCGAATGGAACTCTCCGGATCCGGGAGGGGCTCTCCGTTTTATCGGTGGATTTTCGGTCGGCAATCCGGTAGAATGGGATCGGAACCCGGAAACCGGGAATTCAAATAAACGAGGTGAAGAGATGAAAACGATCGGCGAGCGGATCGCGGAGCTGCGGAAGGAAAAGGGCATGACGCAGGAGGCACTGGGGGAGACCATAGGCGTGTCCGCGCAGACGGTGAGCAAATGGGAGAACGGCAACACAGCCCCGGACATCTCCCTGCTGCCGGTGCTGGCGGAGGTGTTCGGGGTCACCATCGACTTCCTGTTCTCCGCCGGGGGAGAAACGGAGTATCCCGTCTCGCGGGACGGGTGGGAACAGATTCCGGAAACGCTGTATGACGTCTTCTTCCGCTCCTATTTCAGGATCTGGAATTCGTCAGGCAGATCAAAAACGCCGGAGGATGTGCGGCAGTATTTCGCCGACCATCCCGAGGCACAAAGCGGCTTCTCTTCGGACGAGCGCGGGATCGTGTACTTCAACGGGGAGATCGGCCTGGTCTGGCTGAGCAGACCGGAGGACACGGCACGGCTCCTGGAGGACGATGCGGTCACGGGGCTGTTCGCCGATCTCTGCGATCCGGTCTTTCTGGAAGTGCTGCGCTTCTTTGCGGAGGTGAATCCCTCAACGTTCACGCGCTTCACTGCCGCTTCCTTCGCAAAACGGGCGGGACTGACTCCTGAGCAGACGGAGAGAGCCCTGACCTTATGCGAAAAGCACAGTCTGATGGTCCCCGAGAAAATCGATTCGGGAGAAGAAGAGCCGCTCGTCGTCTGGACGGTTGCCCACGCGCCGAAGATCCGATTCGTGCTCGGCCCCATGCTCGCTCTGGCCAAGCGGTTCGCGGAGTTCAAAAATCACTGGTGGTGCCTGAGAGGATAAGAAAAAACGGAAACCGGAGCGTGATCCGGAACGATTCGGACAATGAAACAGGCATTCGGCAATCGCTTAACCGCTGTTTGACGAATGCCTGTGTTTTGCTTTCGGTTCGACTGTTTATTTCAGCTTGAAATACGTGTGGTACGGGATGCCGTGGGCTTCGTACATGGGAATGAAGGTGCGTCCGCAGAAGGTGAGGGCGAAGCGGTCCGGGAGAGGCTCGGGCCTGCTGTCGGCGTCCAGAGTCAGGAATTCCTTTGAGGGATCCTCCGCGACCATGACGAAGGGACCGTACAGAAGGGCGGCCAGGCGGTGCCCGTCCTCCGTCAGATCGGGCGTGAACTCAAACCGCGGACGGTATCCGAAGGAGACGGTGATCTCTGAGGTTTTCCCGGCCTCGAGCGGCAGAACGGCGAAGCGTCCGGTGGTGGTCAGGCCTTCTGCTCTGAAGGGTTTTTCCGGGCACCACGGCGGGATCCTCAGCTTCAGGGTCATGGGTTCGGATGCAGTCACGGTAATCGTTCCCTGTCCCTCCGGGAAGGAGACGTTCACGTCCAGGCGCAGACCGTCCTCCTCGATGACGGCGGGGAGATACTGGTTCAGATAGAGGGTATCGGCGGTGCGGAATAGCTGGGCGTCCGGGTACTTCACGTGGTTCTCCATGCCGGTGCCGTGACAGCAGGTGAAAGCCCACCAGTCGTTGGAATACTCCTTTTCCGCGCCGGGACCGATGGGGAGCATATAGGTGACGGCGTTGGTCTCATGCTCGTTTCCGTCCGGCTTCTGGGAGGCCAGGATCTGATTGATCATGGCCCGCTCGTAATAATCCATGAGGGAGGTGTTCTCCGGGTCGTGAGCGTACAGCTCCCGGGCCAGCTTCAGAAGATTGTACGCGGCGCAGGTCTCGCAGTTGGTGCCCTCCTTGATATACCGGGCCAGGGAATCCGGCTCCCGGAAGCACTCGCCCTGTCCCACGCCGCCGATGACGTACATGTGGTGCGCCAGAACGTGGGACAGGAAGGACTTCGCGGCGCGGTGATACCGGGTTTCCCCGGAAGCCTCGTATTCCAGCATGGCGCCCATGATCTGGGGGATGTGCTGGTTGGCGTGGAGGTTATGGAAGGTATCCTCTCCCTCCGCCAGCCCCGGGAGGATATTGTCGTTGTCGAAGAGCTTCGCGCTGGCGAGGTACTTCTCCTCCCCGGTGATGAGCGCCAGACGGGCCATGGATTCGTTCATGCCGCCGTATTCGCCCGCGATGTACATGCTCCACATCTTTCTCCGGTGCTCCGGCGTCAGCGGGGACAGGCGGTCGTATACCCAGTCCCCGATCCCCCGGGCGCAGTCCAGGGCTTCCCGGTTTCCGGTGCGCTCGAAGGCTTCGATGAGCCCGGCCGTGAGCTTGTGGAGGGTGTAGTAGGGCGCCCAGATCTTCGCGTAGGGGGTGAACTGCTCAAGCAGGGCGAACTGATCCGGGGAATAGGCGGAGAGGAAACCCTCGCCCCAGGCCGACGGATCCCGGCTCCACTTCTCCTGGGGGCAGTCGTCCGGCGTGCAGACGGTGGCGAAATCCCGGGCTCTTCCGCGGGACATCATCTGGAGGGAGCGGAGCTCGCGGATCATATACACCAGCTTGTCCCCCAGCTCCGGATCATTCGTCGCGGTGACGGCGATGGCCAGGGCGGAGAGAAAATGGCCGGTGGAGTGTCCCCGGAGCAGTCCGGTCTCCTCGTCCCAGCCGTACAGCGGCTCGGCGTCGGAGCGGACTCCGAAGGCGCGGCGGAAATTGTGGAGCATGCGGTCGGGATCCAGCTTTTTCAGATAGGCCAGGTCCCGGTCCATGTTTTCGGTGAAGCGGGAGGGGCGCAGACGGATGGAGCGGAGGGAGGCGTAACGGCCTTCGGCGGTCATGGCGGGTCTCCTTTGAAGGGGTTGTATTGCATGCATTATAGCACAAACGGAGGGCCATTGCAACAGGAAACGGGCACACGGGATACGGCGCGTGACCGCAAAAAAGGAAGATGAAAGATTTTTGAACGATTTTTGACTTATTCTTCCATAATGTCCACAGATAGGGTTGACATTTAAGCGGTTGAATGATATAATAATCGTGCATGAGGCTTTCCGGCGGGAAACCGGAGCCTGCCATGACATCAAGACATCAAGAAAAGAGGTTTTTCATCATGAAGACAAGATTGAGCAGAGCGCTGTGCCTCCTGCTGATCACTGTCCTCGCCATCGGTCTTCTGCCGACGTCCGTATTCGCCGCCGCGTCCGAGACATTCGTATACGGCACCTACGACGAGACCGGCACCTGGAATCCGATCGCCGGGGATTCGACCCGGTACACGACGAACGACGGAGTCGACCTGGTTCTGCAGAAGCTCGCGTCCTCCTCACCCACCAATCCGGACGAGTACACCATCACCCTCTCGGCCCAGGCCAGCGTGACCGTTCCGAAGACGACTTCCGAAGAGCTGAAGTCGGCCGCTGTAGTGCTCGTTCTCGACGAGTCCGGCTCTATGGGTTGGACCAATGTGTATGATGAAGATGGGAACTACCTCGGAAACGGCACGTCCGTTCTCAAAGACGTATGCAGAGATTTCATCGACGATTATAAGACCAATGATCCTTCTGTGCAGCGTCTCGTTGCCGTTGTCGGTTTTGAAAGTTCCGGTACCCTGCATCTGGGTTGGACAGACGTCAATACCGCAGAAGGCTATGCCAACGCAATAGCGAGTATCGATGCTATCTATTCGGGTGGCGGCACGAATATGGGCCGTGGCCTGAGCATCGCGAATACCCTGCTCTCCTCTGCCCCTGCCGGCTGTCCTACGTTCGTTGTGGCTATGACGGACGGTGACGACCACAGCCCGAACACCGCGCGTGCGGAAGCTGATGCAGCCAAAGCTGCCGGCGCTACCGTCTACACGGTAGGCGTTGGAGTTTCCGGCTGGGCCATCCAGTTCCTCAAAGAGGTCGCTTCTCCCGGATGTGATTTCTCCGCCGAGGACTTCACCGGCCTGCAGGGTCTGTTCGACGCCATCGGCCAGGAAATCACCAATGTTGTCGCGGCTCTCGGCAGAGGCGTCACGGTGACTGACCCCATGGCTCCCGGCATTTCGGTCGTCAGCATCGGCGATCCCAACCGGTTCACCACCAGCGACAACAAGACCTATACCTGGACGCTGGGCTCCGCTCCCTATACCTCCGTTGACAACGGGGACGGCACGGTGACCTACACCTACACCTATACGATCTCCTACATCATCAAGTTCGACATCACCTCTCCCGATTTCGCGAACAACCCGGACCGTCTCGCCAACGAGATCACCCAGATCAACATCAGCGAAGACGAGAAGTATCAGTTCCCCGTTCCTCAGCTGAATGCTTATGAAAATGTGCATCAGCCCGAGGAGGAGAAGAAGGAAGAAAAGCCCTTCATCTTCCCGCGCACCGGCGTTGCCGTGCTGAAGGTGACCGATTCCGCCACCGGCAAGCCCGTGGAAGGCCTGCAGTATGACCTGTACCGTCTGAACACCGTCGGCGGTAAGGACAACAAGGTCGGCGAAACCCATGTGACCAAGGCTGACGGCCAGATCATCGTGAGCAATGCCACCACCGGCTATTACTACTGGCTGCAGACCGAGGTCGCGGAAGGATACGCCGCCGACACCGGCAAGCACGTGTTCAACGTTGTGGGTCCCGACTATGTGACCACCGAGGTCGCCCTCACGCCCTACACCGCTCCTGCTGCGGAGATCGAAACTCCGGTTGTCCCTGAGACTCCCGCCATCGAGGAGGCTCCCGCGGTTGAAGAGACTCCCGCCGTCCTTCTTCCCTTCGTCGACGTGGACGCCGATGATCCCGATGTGCTGTTCGTCTATGAGAACGGCATCATGAACGGCGTTGCCGACGACAAGTTCGCTCCGGCGGACGATCTGAGCCGCGCCATGGTCGTGACCATTCTGTACCGGATCGAGAACGAGCCCGCCGTGGAATTCAAGGGCACCTTCTCCGATGTCGCGGACGGCCAGTGGTACAGCGAAGCTGTTGAATGGGCTGCCGCAAACGGTGTTGTCAACGGCTATACCGACGGCACCTTCGGTCCCAATGATTCCGTGACCTGCGAGCAGCTGGCCGCGATCCTGAACCGTTATGCCGTATCCGCCGGCATCACCCTGACGGAAGGCACCTCCGTGAGAGACGACGTCTCCGAGTATGCCGCGAGCGCTTACGCCTGGGCTCTGGTTGAGAACATCGTTTCCGCGTCTGCCGTTCCCGGCGCCGCCGCTTCCAGACTGCAGGTTGCGGCTGCCATGCACGCTTTCTGCACGCTTCTTGCCGACTGAACAGCGAGCGTCGGACACGCTGATCTGAATACGATCAACCGTTCCTTATAAGAATCAGGACTATGCATCCCTGCCGGGGGTGTATAGTCCTTTTTCACTGTCTTCCGTCTGCCGCATTCATCCGGTCCGTGAATTCCTGCGCGGAATGCCTCATATCCGGAGCGGGAACTGCACATCTGGCCGGGATCCCTTCACTCTGAGCGAATCAGAATGAAAACAGAGCGCCGTCCGGACGGATTCGTCGGAACCCATGCCGGACGGCGCGCAGTATGCTTTGGATCGTTTCCTTACGACAGGCTCATTCGCCCAGCAGAGCCTTCGTCAGCTTCTCGATCTGCTTGGTCAGAACCTTTTCGTTGGACTTGACGGTGGAGGCCCAGTTGGTGTTCTGGCTGACCACGGCGGTGCGGAAGAGAGAGTAAGTCAGCCCTCCCAGATCGTTGTTGAACACGCGGCCGAAGTCGAAGGACACGGTGGAGCGGATCAGGTCGTACATGAGGGAGGACTGCTGATCCTGCGCGTACTTGACCTTGAAGGCGTTCTCGAACAGGGCGGGAGACACGGTGCGGAAGCTCTCGGACGCCATGGCCTCCATCACCGCCGCGGACATGTCGGGATCCCGGGCGTCGATCGGAATACCATAGAGGGTGTAGGGGAAGGACGTGATGGTCACGTAGTTCTCCTGCGCTGCCTCGTACTTCGGATAGGGCACGATGCCGTAGGTGAACTCCACGTCCCGCAGGTGGTTGACGGCGAAGGTCAGCTCGTGGGAGGTGAACAGGGCGCGGTTTTCCTTGAACACGTTGTAGGAGGGATCGATCTGCTCGGCTCCGTTGCCCACCAGACAGCCCTCCTCGCTGACCATGGCCACCACCTTCTCCAGCACGCTGTGGGCCTTTTCTCCGGTAAATTCGGGGGAGAGGTGCGGGATGTCGTCCTCGTCCTTTTCCGTGGTGTGAAGGCCGCAGCTGAAGAAGTAGGGGTCCACGTAGATCGAGTAGGTGATGTAGCCCAGCCGGTCCTCAAAGCCCTTCTGCCCGTCTCCGTTCAGGTCCGTGTAGACGCCAACGGCCATGGAGCTCATTTTGTCCAGGGTCCACGCGCCGCTCTGCACCAGGTCATAGGGGCGTTCCAGATCGTACTCGCCCAGGATCTCCTGGTTGAAATAGATCCCGTACAGGTAGTAGATCATGTAGGTGGAGATGTCGCCGGAGCAGAAGTACAGTTTCCCGCCGCAGGTCGCCTCATCCAGCAGGGACGACGGCCACCAGGGCATGGAGAAATCCAGATACCCCCGTTCGGTCAGCGGCAGGCACATGCCCTTGGAGGCCAGGGACGCCCCGGCCATGGAGTACCCTCCGGAGATGTCGTAAGCCCCGTCCCCGGCCGTGATGCTGGCGCTGAGGATCCGGACCCAGTCGTTCCGCTGGTCGTAGGCTCCCGGCTCCAGATGGTAGGTCAGCCCGATGTTGAGCCTCTCCTCCACCGCCAGATTCCGGGCGTAGATGGCGTCGTTGACGATCTCCCCGTTCTGCTCCTCCACGTAGAACTCCACCAGATTCGGACCGGACCATCCGAACACGGATACCTCGCCTCCGCCGTAGTCCAGATCCCCGGGCAGATTGTCATGGGGATATTCGGTTTCCGCTTCGGTCTCGGGGGTGTCGGTCTGATCGGAGGGTGTCTGCTGTTCCCCGCCGGACTGCGGAGAGGACGGTTCATCCGACGTGGTTTCACTGCACCCGGCCCATCCCGGAAGCATCATGGCCGCCACCAGAAGCAGCGCGCCGATTTTGCGCGATTGTCGGCTCAGTTTCATATTGGCACTCCTTTTCTGTATGAGGATCAAACGGGTTCTCTCAATCTCGCTCCAGCCGCATGAACCGGACGGGTCCCAGGAGGCCGGAGGCAGGGATCGCCATGAAGGAGGAGAAATGATCCCGCACAGCGTTGGCCAGGGTATTCGCGGCCTCGATCACCAGTGTGTTCTCCCCTTCGATCAGCGTGTCGGTCAGGTCGTACCGGTACGGCGGGCACACCCGTACGCCGAGATCCCGCCCGTTCAGCCAGAGACGGGAGGTCTGCCCCACCTCGCCGAGATCGACGGCCAAGGCTTCCCTCTTTCCTTCAAAGAAAGCGGTGTAGCGGACGGTGCCGGAGAACGCGGGATCCCCCTTCGGGCCGGTGACGCTGTACAGACGGTCCGCGGGCATCGCCTCGTCGAAGAGCGTATACGCTCCGGCCCGGTCGTAGGGAGCGGTCTCCACCCGGAAGGTCAGGCCGGCGTCCTCAGAGACCGTCCATCTCTTCTGTTCGGGAACGGCAGGGAGATTGTCCGCCGCATCGAATACCGCGATGACGGACTGGTTCGGAGTCAGGTCCAGCCGGATCGTCCCGTCCTCCGCTTCAATCGAATACGCCCCGTCGTGCAGCATGTCGAGCACCACTCCGCGGGACTGCTCGGCGGACAGGGGGAGACGCACGGAGGTATGTACCGGGTCCGAAACGGATTCGTTGACGAACATGAAGATCTCCGCCGAGCCGGACGTATAGTGACAAATCCGGAGCAGAGGATAGTCCCCCTCCACCCGGACACTGCGGGCGGAGACGGCGTCCACGGCCTCAAGAAGCTCTGTGGGAGACGTTTTGAAGTCCATCCGGATCACGGGCACCCCCGCGTCCTTCATCTCCGTGAGAGCCTTCTCCAGCTTCTCCGGAAGCACCTCCGCCGCCGGGATCACGAGGACCCGGTACCGGGCGTTCCCGACAACCAGGCATCCGTTTTCCGCCCGGGCGGGATATACACGGCTTCCGCTGTCCCCGGTGAAGCAGTCCGCGGGTAGGATGTCGAAATCGATGTGCGCGTCGTAGAGCGTCTTGGCCGGGACCTGAGTCAGCATGGCGCCGCCGTCCCGGTTCATCCACTCCGCGTCCGCGTGGTACAGGATGGCCGCGTCCGCCCGATGAACGCCGCCCGACAGCAGATGCGCCGCCCGGTTGCCGTACTTCATGAGCGCGGCGAAGCCGTCGTACTGGGGATCCTTCCCCGCCGCTCCGAAATGAGGCGGGCAGTCCGGATCCGGGAAGGCCGGGGAGAAGGCATGGGGCACGAACCGGTTCACGCCCCGGACCAGCAGATAATCCAGGAGCCACTTCATCACCGGCGCGCCCTCCGCCCATCCGTAGGCGCCGAAGACCTCGCACATGGCCCTGCCCTCCGTCTCCGTGCCGATGTGGGCGAAGGAGGAGGCCAGCTTGCCGAGGACGTAGTCGAAGAAGGCCGGGTCCGCGTTGTTGCCGAAGGCCGTGGCGGTATGGGTCCAGTCCGCCATACCGGGTATGATCTGATGGAGGACGATGTCGATGCCGCTCATGTGCTGGCCGTCCAGAGAGCGGAAATAGTGTCCCGCGCTGCACCCGAGGCGTCCGTGGGCGTTCATGTCCTCGATGATGTGGCCGATGTACTGCACGCCGTGCTCCGCGCACCAGCCTCCCAGCTGACGGGTGAAGCAGTCCCGGTACAGCTTTGTCACCGCGTCCATGTAGGCGTGTCGGAGCTCACCGGTTTTCTCACCCATGCCGAACCACAGGGCGGGCAGAAGGGACGAGGGATCATACCCCAGGGCCTCGGCCATCATGCCGGGGATCCGGTCGTTCCAGGGGAGCGCCAGACCGGGCATTCCCACGCGGCGGTTGTACATGCCCATGTCCGTGGAATGGGAGCCGAACCATCCGTTCCCAAGGGACGGCTCGTCGGAGAAGAAGCCGGCGATGGTGTTCCCGAAATAACGGGCGTAATGGGCATAGTGAGGCTCGTAGACCGCGTCGATCAGCACCCGTACGGACTCCTCCCGGAGCATGTCGATATAGTCGGGATGGTCGTTCCCGCGCCGGGATTTATAGAGGAAGAACACGCGCCAGCATCCCTCGGGGACGGAAAAACGCAGAAAATCCCCCTCCATCCCGTCCGTCAGACAGAGCGGCTCCGGGCGGCAGTCCTCCAGAATCACGCTGTCCCGGTCCGGCACCCGGGGATAGGCGTACACCCCCAGCAATATGTGCTCGTCATTCGTCTTATCTGTCAGCAGAAGCGCGTCCGTGAGCGGTCCCATGACATCCACATGGCGCTCGACCAGCTGCCATTTCCGGAGCTCCGGATGGTCCTTGGCGATGTGTCCGGCGGCGTGTCCCGTGGGGAAATGGTCGTCGTCCAGGATCCAGACCTTCATATCCCGCTTTTCCGCCTCCGCGAGGATCCGGTCCATGTCGCGCCACCAGCCCTCGCCGCAGAAATCCCGGTGGGGACGGGATTCCACGCAGAAGGCGCGCGCCCCGCTGCGGTAAATCCTCTCCACCTCCTCCGGGATCGTGTCGTAATGATCTCCGTGCTGCCAGTAGAAGGGCAGCATGTAGTTGTCCTCCCGGTTGTCGAGAACGTCCTTCAATCTTTCATACATGGTGAAATCCTCCCGTCCGCGTCCGCGGTTTCTTCCTACATTATGCACATAAAAAAGGGGATTGTCAAGTCCCCCGCCGTATTTTCCGCTCAATTCGGGACGGAATGCGTATACATCCATGACAAAACGGTAAAAAACGGACGCAGCGGTTTTCCGCCATTGACAGGGTCCCTCCGCGCTGATATAATACAGAATGAAATGATTTTGTAAAAATCGGGAGCGGCACATGAAGGACGGCATTTCCATGCGAACGGAACGGATCAAATATATCACGGCGGTCCTGCTCTACGGGACCATCGGCGCGTTCCTGCGGTTCGTAAATCTTCCCAGCGAGATCGCGGCTCTGGGCCGGGGCGTGGTGGGCTCCCTGTTCATCCTCTGCTGGATGGCAGTCCGCCGGAGGAAGCCGGAACGCGCCGCCATCCGGAAGAATCTCTTCTGGCTGATCCTGTCCGGGATCTTCCTCGGCCTCAACTGGATCTTTCTCTTCGCCGCCTATGTGAAGACCACGGTGGCCGCCGCCAGTCTGTGCAATTATATGGCTCCCGTGCTGGTGGTCCTGGCCGCGCCGCTTCTGCTCCGGGAGAAGCTGAACCCGAAGAAGCTCCCCTGCATCCTGGCAGCTGTGGCCGGCATCGTACTGGTGTCGGGCGTCACGGAATCGGGGGGAGGAAATCCCGTCGGCATCGCCCTGGGGCTGACGGCGGCTCTGTGCTTCACCGGGATCGTGCTGTGCAACCGGAAGATCCGGGGGATCGCGTCCCTCGACAAATCCGTGGTCCAGCTGGCAGTTTCCGCTCTGACGATTTTGCCCTACGTGATCGTGCATAATCTCCGCGCGGAGCTGCATCCGGATCTGCGTTCGGTCCTGATCGTGCTTCTTCTGGGAGCGGTCCACACGGGATTCGCCTACTGCCTGTATTTCAGCGGCATGGGGTCTCTGCCCGTCCAGACCGTCGCCATTCTGGGATATCTGGAGCCGGTGGTGTCCGTTCTCTGCTCCGCCGTCTTTCTGAAGGAGCCCATGACCCCGGCGGGATGGGTCGGCGCGGTCCTGATTCTGGCGGCGGCCGTCGTCAGCGAGCTGATCCCGGATCCGGAACCCGAAAAATAAACAGGACGGGAGCCTGTCCCGCGAACCGTGCCCTGCATGGCATACGGTCCGGAGACAGCTCCCGTTTTTGTATTTTCGTATAAAAGCTCAGACGCTCCGCACAAACAGCGTACCGAGGGACCAGGGCTTCAGGGAGGGCATTACGGCGGTCCATTCCTCCCCGTCCGAGGACAGCAGAGGAAGCTCCCGCAGAACGGGCTGTCCCTGAGCGGCAAACACGCAGGTTGTCTGCCCGGGGTCCAGCGCGGGTCTGCGCAGTCGGAGCACCAGCGGTCCGCTCTCCCCCACTGTGCAGTTCAGCACCGACACCGACGTCAGCCGGCCCGCTTCATCCTCCCGCGGCAACAGAACCGCCCGGATTCCCGTCTCCAGCACGGCGCTCAGACGGTTTTGGGAGATCGCGTCGGCGGCTCTCAGGATCTGGTTGCGCCGGTCCAGGGAGATGACGCTGTTCCAGGGAGAATCCCCGAACACGGCCCAGCGCGCGCCCTTCCCCGTCCGGACCAGCGCGGAGGCGATGCCGAAGGGATGCGGACCGTCGGGAAACAGGGGCTTTGTGGCAGGGTTGGCGGTTTCGAAGAGCCCGAGAATCTCCGTGGAGCCGTCCCGGTCGGAGAGGATCCAGCCCCGGTTGATGTGGAAGCTCTGGTTCCAGGTTTTCCTGGATGCGCTCCCGTTGACCGGATGATCCGTGAACCGCTCGTACAGCCGGAGGGTGTCCGCCGGTTCAGCCGACGCGCCCAGCATGGAGCCGAAGCCGCGTTCCTCCAGCCGGATCAGCGCGTCGCCGGATGTGACGACGGGCTTTCCCAGCAGATCCTCCAGTTCCCCGTCCGTCATGGTATGGACCGCGTCGGGATTCAGCACGTACACCGGATCGTGACGGCAGTCGAAGGACAGAGGGATCCCGGTACCGCGCAGAGCGGATCCCGGGAACGCGAAGGGCTCGCCCGTCCATGCAAACGCCCCTTCCCCGGGATCGAGCCGCCGCTTCCACATCTCCCCGCCCAGCGCGCGCTTCAGCCCGCCCTGACAGGTGCCCTCCGACGCCTTCGACAGAAGCTCCCAATAGGGACGGTGCGCGGCAAAGGCTGCCAGCATGTCCCCGTGCCAGTCCATGGATTCGTTGGCGTTCATCAGCATGGCGTAGGACATGGCAGTGGCTCCCGAGGCCAGATAGAGGGTCGTCTCGTAGCAGGTCCCGGCGATGGTCTTTCCGTACCGCACGTCGGGGAGATTCTCGATCTCGGGCCGGATCTCCGTCACATAGTCCGGCAAAAGGGCGTTCTGCCAGGAGATGGAGTCCATTTTGTCCAGCATGGCGTTGGGATCATGGTCGTTGTACGCGCCTCCGCCCGGCCGGTATTTGGGCGGCTTTCCGGTGGCCTCCCGCATGGCGTCGAAGAGGTGTCCCAGGCCGGAGCCGGAATACCCGCCGTTGCATCCGTTCTGCAGGCCCATAAAGGTTTCCGGACTGGCCTCGTGCACCGCCCGGGACAGGTCGAGAGTGAAGCTGTACAGCCCGTCCCGCACGAACCGGACCCAGGCCTCGCGCACCTCTCCCGCCTCATATCCCAGCTTCTCCGCCAGCTCTTCCCGGGTGAAGGACCATCCGTTCCGCCGGTTGAAGGCCGCGACGCAGTCCTCGCAGAAGCACCCCAGATGAACGGGAGCGTGATTGACCGCCCGCAAATCGTCGTCCACCCATACCGTGTGAGGGCGGATGGCGGCGCAGTAGGCTGAAACCTCCTCCGTCACGTACCGCCTGAGGGCGGGATCGTTCCAGCAGAAGCAATACCGCGCCGCGGTGCCGTCCGGTCCCACCATGTTCCGCACGGGTGAGCCCTCGTATACCAGCCCGGAGCAGTCCCGTGCGCTCATGTACTCCCCGTGTCCGATGGTGTTGG
>Ga0256405_10007565_pt1 | contig 16200 bp, 11 predicted proteins | sample RumenRJG_02DNA_FD_189096 | JGI IMG/M metagenome (GOLD analysis project Ga0256405, IMG submission 189096) | Bovine rumen microbial communities from Lethbridge, Alberta, Canada - RJG_02 | ecosystem: Host-associated > Mammals > Digestive system > Stomach > Rumen | place: Canada: Alberta...
CCACAGCGTCCTGAAGCTGAAGGGGCAGTACTACGCCGTCTACCACGGGCGGGATCTGACCGCCGGGGAGGAGGATCCCGCGGACCGCCGCACCGCCCGCATCTGCCGCCTGACCGTGCGGGACGGGATCATCACCGCCGAGCGGTTCTCCGACCGGGTGTGAGAGGCAGCAAAGGCCTCGCCGTGCGTTGTCAGCCTTCCCCCACCCGGTTGCAGCCTTCGGTTGTGGGGTAGCCGTACATCGTGCGGCGGTAATCAGCGAAAAGCGGTTTCCACAGAGGATCGGTCATCAGGACCATTCTCTGAGGAAACCGCTTTATTATGAAGTTCCGCTTCGCGCTGTCAGCCTTCCCGCAGCCGAATACTGCGGCTGGCGCGGGAAGGGTTGCCCGAAGGGACGGATGAGGGGCAAGGACGTTTTCCCGATCGCGCGAACGATCTCCTCATACTATTCTCAGTCTAAAAAGACAATCTGCAAAGAAGTGTGAAAAAGAAGCTGAAAAATGCGCTGCACGTTACCTCGTGCTGCATGTTGAGAGGAGAGCTGCACCAGTAGAAATTATAAAAGTTCTTGCCGCTCAACTTGTTGAGCAGGGCTTCCTTTCAAGAAGCCGCGTTTCCCTTTTAGCTTGAGATTGGTATCAGATCTTGTCCACGGGGAAGAGGAGCTTCAGCTGGTTGATCCGGCTCTGGTAGGCTGCCTGCTGCTTTTCGGAGAGCAGGGCCTGGCGGATGTCGTCCTTCGCTTCGGCAAAGGAGATCGTGCCGCCCTCCTCCTTCTTGTTCAGACGGATCAGGTGCCAGCCGAACTGGCTCTTCACGGGCTCCGACAGCTGGCCGGGCTCCATGGCCGCGCAGGCCTCCTCGAACTCCGGCACCATCTGTCCGCGGCCGAATTCGCCGAGGTCTCCGCCCTGGGCCTTGGAGGGGCAGGTGGAGTACTGCTTCGCCGCGTCCTCGAAGGTGAGCTCACCGGCTTCCAGCTTCCCGCGGATCTCGGCGGCCTTCTCCTCGGAGTCCACCAGAATGTGGCTGGCTCCGAAGGTGAGACCGGCCTCGAACTGATCGGGATGCTCCTCGTAGAACTTCTTCACCTCGTCGTCGGTCACCCGGACGCGCTCCACCGCCTTCTGGATGGCGTAGTTGGTGAGCATGTCGTCCTTGACCCGCTTGAGCTGCTCCTTGAAGGCGGGCTCCCGCTCCATCAGGTTCTTCTGGGCGTCCATGAGGAACAGGCGGCGGGCAATGAGCTGATCCAGCAGAATGGCCCGTCCCTGGGGATTGTTGTAGGCCTGGGCCCGCTGACCCATGGAGGCCATGGCTTCCATGAGATCGCTTTCCATGATGGGGTTCCCCGCGACCTGCGCGAGGACTCTGTCCTGTCTGTTGTCCATATGTTTGTTCCTTTCGGATGATTGATCTTTTCCGCGTCAGGTCTTCGACGCCTTCATCATGAGCTTGGCCGGGGCCAGCTTCGCCACGACGCGGTAGAATTTGTAGAAGAGGGTCGGCGTGTAGACGGACTGTCCCCGCTTCGCCGCCTCAAGCGCACCCTTCGCAACCTTGGCGGGGTCGCAGTAGGGAAGCAGGTCGAAGGTCTTGGAATGGCCTTTGATGCCGCCCGCCACGATGAAGTCCGTGTCCATGGGACCGGGGCAGACCGCCGTGGCCGTGATGCCGCGCTTTTTCAGCTCCTCGCCGATGCCGAGGGTGAAGGCCGTCACGTAGGATTTGGAGGCGGAGTAGACCGTCATCCGGGCATTGGGGCAGAAGGAGGCGATGGAGGAGATGTTGACGATGTGTCCGCCCGCGGGCATATAGGGGATGGCCAGATGGGTCACGGCGGTGAGGCCCTTCAGGTTGAGGTCCACCATCTGCACCTGCCGGGACAGCTCGCCCTCTCCCACGTCGCCGAGGAAGCCGCAGCCCGAGTTGTTGATCAGCAGGGCGATCTCCGGCTGAAATTCCCCCAGATAGCGGGACAGCTTATCGTAGCTTTCGTCCTTCGTCAGATCCAGCGGGAAGACGCGGCACTGCTTCGGCACAAGGCGCGCGGCCTCGAGAAGCTTGTCCCGGTTCCGGGAGATGAGCCAGTATTCTTCGATGTCGGGAAAAGCGGAGGGCAGGGCCTTGAGGAATTCCTTCCCGAGTCCCGCTGACGCCCCGGTGATGAGAGCCACTTTCATAGTCACACAGACCTCTTTATGTTTTTTGATGGATTTGTTTTCAGTATGATACCACAAACCGGCGGAATATGCAAGAGCGGGAGAGAATCAGGCCCCCCGGAAATACACCACTGTGGCCGCGACGACCGCCAGCGCGAGAAGAGCCCAGACCGCCGTGGTGAAGACCGCGAAGCCTCCCTTCAGCCCGGACGCCTTCAGATCCAGCCAGCGCAGGGGCACGATGGCGCAGAAGACTCCGGCGTATACCGGAAGAAGCACGGAGAGGGGGATCAGCTTCGGATTCGTATACAGGTACAAGAGGCCGAGGATCACCGCCGCCGCGCAGAGGATCAGCTCGGCGATCTTGTATTTTGTGAAGGGCCGCGTGTTCTGCGCCACGTTCAGCTTTTCGACGCCCTCCCGCGCGAAGGCCTCCGCGTCCTTCTCGATCCCGGATCTGTCCGCGCGCGGGGATGGGGTGGGAGTCTTGCTTTTCAAGGGGTTCTCCTTTCTCTGCCGGTTCGTTCCTTCCGTTCGGTTCGCTCGGCATCCGCTCCGTCCTCCGTGTCCCGCCGGGTCAGCAGGACGAAGACCGAGAAGGAGGCCGCGGCCAGAAAGACCAGCACGGGCAGCAGCCATCCGGCGTCGGGCTTATCCTCTTCCTCCGAGGGAGGAGAGAAGACGGCTTCCAGCTCTTCGGACGGGATCCCCGAGGCCGCCGCTGTGACCTTCGACAGCTTCAGGGACACGGGACGGTCCGCATAGACCGCGATGCTCAGAAAATCCACCCGATCCCGGTCGTCCCAGTCGGAGATCGGACAGCTCAGCCGGTGGATCTCCCCGCAGCTCAGGCCGTCGGCGTGGAATTCCGCCCGCTTGTCATCCGTCCCTGCGATGAAGACCACGGAAACACCGCCGTCGTCGGTGGGAACGATCCCGCCCGCGTCCTCCAGCAGGAAGTCGAAGGTCAGGGCCTCCACCCGGCTCAGATCCACGGTGTTTTTCAGGTTCCGCATGACGATGCCGGCCACCCCGTCCCGGGCCTCCTGAAAGGACACGGACAGCACACGGGAGGGCTTGCCCGCCGCGTCGGAAAAGGCCTCGCTCAGCTCCGTGGAGCAGGACAGCGCGCCTCCTCCCGGGATCCAGTCCAGCGGATAGTAGGCGTCGGAGAAGTCCCAGAGATCATGAAAGACCATGCCCGGCAGAACGGAGACGGCCCGGGTGCCCGATTCCCGCACGGCGTCCTTGATGCCCGCGCCGCGCTTGAGCACGTCGTAGAAGTCGTGGTCGTAGCGCTGGGTGAGTCCGGCCGGGGAGAAGAACACCACCCGGGCGCCGGTCCCGCAGGCATCAGAGAACCGACGGTACAGCTCCACCGCCATCTCCGACGGCACATAGGCGCTGTCCCGCTCCGAGGCGGGCGTGGCCAGATAGGCGGCGTACTGCTGGTTCAGCTCCCGCTGGGTCAGGCTGTAGACGTACATGAGATCCCCGGGTCCGGGCAGGGACAGATCGGTCAGATACGACAGGGTCTGCTTCAGCCGTCCGGTAACGCCGCCGTCCGAGCCCGCCATGGACAGAAGGGTCCAGGAGGGCGAGCCGGTCCGGGCCATGCGCCGGGCGAAAAGGGCGAGGAAGAGGCGGCTGCACACGGAGTCCGTGCTCTCGTCGAAGGGGACGCAGACCGCCATGCCCGGGGAGACGGATGAGGCCGCGCTTCCAGTGAGGGTGCAGAGATGGCTCAGCGCGTCGGCCCACCGTCCGATCTCCTCCTCCCGGACTCCGGCGGCCTCCGCATCGTTGACGGGTCCGGGGAGCACCAGGCCGGCCGCGTCGGGATACCGTCCCGCGAAGAAGCGGACCGCGGCGCACCAGAGAGCGGCGGATTCCGGGGAGGTCATGTCCGGGAACAGGCTGTCCTGAGCCGTGAGACCCGGGATGGGTTCGTTGATCCCGAACCGAAGATAGACCTCGATCCCGGCGGAGCGGTAGAACTGCACGTCCCGGTCCAGCTCCGACAGCAGGGAGGCGTCGAAGAACACGCTCCGGGGGGAGTCCTCGCCGGGCACCGTATACGCCGCGGAGACGCCGCCCGATCCGGACAGGAGCCGGTCCAGAGACACGTCCGTCAGAATATGGAAGGTGTTGGACTCGAAGGCTCCGGCCGGAAAGGTGTCCGCCAGTCCGAACCGCGAGGCCGAGACCGGACGGTCCGTTGCCGGTATGTCGGCGTATCGCGGCGGAGACAGGAGCATGACCGCGTCCGGATCGGCGGGATCGGGAACGCAGGCGAAATAGACGCAGGAGTCGGCGTTGGCCGGCAGAGCGGAGGGCATGGGAAACCGGAATTCAAATCTCGTGGACAGCTTGCTTTCCCCCACCGTCACGGCGCACTCAGGCAGACGGACCGAGCCTCCCGCCGTGAAGAACGCCCGATCCTCCTCATTAAGAAAAACGGGGGAGGGAACGGCGCAGAAGCGGATGACCCCGGAGGAGAAGCTGCGGGCCGCGTCTGCCGTGACCGAGCCCTTGAACAGAAGCCCGCCGGAGGAGCGCTCCACCCGCTCGAGCCTCCCCAGCCATTCGTTGCCGCCGGTGGTGGGATCGCCGCCCGAAAAGATCCGTACGGACTCGATCCGGAAGGAGGCCCCGGGATCCAGTCCCTCGAACAGCAGGGAGAAGGATTTCACCCCGGAGAGGATGTCCGCCGGGACCACGTACACATTGTCGTCCGCTCCCAGCCGGACCGGGGAGGACCACACCCGCTCCAGCCCGTCGACGAAGTCCAGTCCCAGGGAAAGCCGTCCGTTCGCCGCGGGAATGTCCGAGGTGCGGATCTCGAAGCAGCAGGGCACGTTTTCACCGAGGGGACAGACGGTGGCGGGCGCTCCGGTCACAAGGAGACGTCCGTTCTCATCGGTCCGGGCGGCGGGACCGGATCCGGAAAAGCTTCCGCTCTCGGCTTCCAGACGGAAGGAGGAAAACTGCCCGGCGCGGATCAGCTCCTCCGTGGGCTCCGTGGTGAGAAGGGGAGCGGAGAAGACCGTGTTCACCGGCAGGACGTCCTCCCTGAGCCGGACGGTCAGCCGACGGAGGGAGCCCTCCGCCTCGGTCAGATCCAGGGTGACCACGCTCCAGCCGTTGCCGCTTCTGACCTGATTGTGGCTGAAGAGGATGCCGGAGCCCTCGATGGGATGGGCGCGGAGAGTCAGGTCCGCCGTCACCGTGCCCCGGGAGGTCTCCAGCTCCGCCGTCAGGGGAAAGTCTCCCTCCGCGTCCTCCAGAGCGATGCCGAACTGCATGGCGCGGTAGTCCTCGGCGTAGAGATAGTCCCCGCTCGCGTCTCCGGGCGTCAGATCCAGGGTGAAGGTCAGCTCGTTTCCTTCGGGCTCCCTCCCCGGCTTCGGACCGGCGGCCACAAAGAAGATCTGGGTCATGTCGGGGTCCTCGTCCACCGGCGTCCGGAGGGAATAGCTCTTCCGCACCGGACCGCTGAAGCCCCAGTCCCCGTCGGAGGGCGTCAGGAGCGTCGTGTGCTCGTCCCGGGGCAGGAGCATGCCGGTGTCCGCCACGCCGTCCGTCACATAGGAGATGTGGGCAAAGGCCCGGGACTCCTCCTCTTCCGTCGGGATTTCCTCAGACAGAGGCTCTCCTGCGTAACCGGCGGCGTATACGGGAGAGGAGATCCGCCGGGGGAAACAGGGCGCGGCGGATGCGGTCAGGAAGGCCAGACAGAGCAGGGCGGCCGTTATGCGTCGTTTCACGGCGGATCTCCTTTCCGAAAAGATGAATCGGGAAATGGGCAGGTTCCGGATTATTCCGCGGTCACGGTCTCGTCGATTCCGTTCACCGTCACCGTGAAGGTCTTCCCACGGGCGGCGGGCGTGACGGCGTAGATCCGGTAATCCGTCACCCGGCCGTTTTCCCAGCGGCAGTCCGCGGCGACGCCTCCCCGCGCGGCCAGGCCCACGAAGGAGCCGGTCTGCCAGTCGGCGTCGTCCGGAAGGGCGGGGAGCAGGACGAGCTTGCCGCTCTGGGACTGGAGCAGCATCTCAGCGAAGACGTTCGCTCCGCCGAAGTTGCCGTCGATCTGGAACGGCGGATGCGTGTCGAACATATTCGGCAGGGTGGAGCGGCCCAGCAGGAGGTTCAGGCTGTTCAGACATGCGTTCCCGTCGCCCAGCCGCGCGAAGAAGGTGGAGACCCAGGCCCGGGACCATCCCGTGTGGCCGCCGCCGTTCTCCAGTCTGCGCCGGAGGGTGACTTTCGCTGCCTCGAACAGCTCCGGTGTGTGCTCCCGGGTGACGGCGCAGTCCGGATGGAGGGCGAACAGATGGGACACGTGGCGGTGGCCCGGTTCGGCCTCGTCAAAGTCCTCGCTCCACTCCATGATCTGCCCGTGCTTTCCGACGCGGATCGGGGAGAGGCGCGCGGCGGTTTTGTCCAGCAGATCGGCAAATTCCTCGTCCATGGAGAGGGTTCGGGCGGCGTCGGCGGTGGAGGTGAAGAGCATTCTCAATATCTCGTTGTCCATGGTGGGACCCGCGCAGACGCCGAAGCGGCCCTGATCCGTGATGAAGCTGTTCTCCGGGGAGTTGGAGGGGCAGGTGACCAGATACCCCGTCCGCGGATCCTCGGTGAGATAATCGAGGAAGAATTCAGAGGCCCCCCGCAGGATGTCGTAGTTCTCACGGAGCACCTCGGCGTCGCCGGAATAGCGGTACCGCTCGAGGATATGCTGACAGCACCAGGCCCCCGCGCACATGAAGGAGCCCCAGCCCGCCCCCTCGCCCGGAGCCGTGAAGCCCCAGGGGTTGGTGATGGTGTGGGCCACCCAGCCCCGCGCTCCGCCGTACTGGATGTCCGCGGTCCGACGCCCGTGGAGGGACAGGAACCGGATATAGTCCAGAAGCGGCTCCGTCAGCTCCGGCATGCGGCAGGTCTCGGCCAGCCAGTAGTTCATCTGGAGGTTGATGTTGATGTGGTAGTCCGCGGACCAGATCGTGTCGAAGTCCGGGGTCCAGACGCCCTGCAGGTTGGCGGGCAGGACGCAATTGAAAGAGGAGGAAACCAGCAGGTACCGCCCGAAGGCGAAGTAGGTCAGAAGCAGATCCGTGTCGGAGCCGCCCTCCCGCATCCTCAGAATCCGCTCGTCCGTGGGCAGGGAGGCCAGAGAAGGATCCGCGGGGGAGAGGTTCAGCTTCACCCGGTCCATGAAGGAGGAGAGGATCCCGGCGCTCTCCCGGAGCAGATCGTCAAAGTCCCGCTCCGCCATGCTCTCCGCCGTTTCCCGGGCCTTGCCTGTCGCGGGAGCCGGATCGTTCGAGGGGCGGGGCGTGCCGTCCATGCCGGGCTTCACGTAGGTGGTGCGCACGTCGGCCGTGATCCGGAAGGAGGTCACGTTTTTCAGCTCGATCCCGTCCGCATCCGCCGTGACACAGCCGCCCTCGGCCCTCACCGACGCGCATACGGCGAAGGCCAGGGAATCCGGGAAGGCCTTTTCATAGGCGAAGCCGTCCGGAGCGTAGGAGGCAGTCTCCGCGCCGCCGTCCTCCCTCCTGAAGCGGATCCGCGCGGAGAAGGGCTCGGACGCCCGGTATTCCGCCGCCATGCCGCCCCGCTTGTAGGACGCGAGGATCCGGACCTCATGGGCGCGGCTCCCGTCGTTCCAGACCGTGCGGCACAGGCCGGTCTCAAGATTCAGGGTCCTTTTATACCCGGAGGGTTCTCCCCGCCTGTCCGTGAAGGCCACGAGGATGTCCCCGGCGGTCTGGAAGGAGCCGTAGCGGTATCCGAAGCCGTGGCCGGAATGGCTCCCGTCGCCCCGGCAGACCATGTATTTCTGCGTCAGCCGCTGTCCCTCCGCGTAGTCGCCGGAGAAGATGGCGGCGCGGATCTCGGGAAGATGGGCGGCGCAGTCCGGATTGTCGGCCTCCGGATCGAAGCCGCCGTCCCACAGGGTCTCCTCGTTGAGCTGAAGGACGTCCTCCTCCGGGGATCCCCAGACCGTGACGCCCAGCCGTCCGCTGCCGAGAGGGAGGGCCTCGTTCCATTCACGGGCGGGATGATTGTAAAAAAGCTCGTATGACATGGGTTCGCTCCTGATGACAAAATTCCACTTTCCATTATACCACAACCGCTCCGGGATTGCAAGACGGAAGATGATTCTTGACGGCCCGGCAGTCCTGTGTTATACTGGTACAAACCGACGGAGAAATCCAATGGGAGGGGAAGGGGCTTTATGACGGATTTGCAGCGGCGTGAGGAAGCGCGCCAGTTCTTTTACAGGTGGAACGGAAAGGGCAGGGAGGACGAGGACGCCCGATCCTACTGGATCGAGATTCTGACCAATATACTCGGCGTGGAGCGCGTGACGGAGCGGGTTGATTTCGAGAAGAAGGTCATCGGCCCCGACGGAAATACGAAGCGCATCGACGTATACATCCCCGAGACCCATGTCCTGATCGAGCAGAAGTCCCTCGGGATCGCGCTGGATAAGCCGCAGGCGGGACACGACGGCATGACGCCCTATGAGCAGGCGAAGATGTATGACAACGGGCTGCCCTTCAGCGAGCGGGCCCGCTGGATCGTCACGTCCAACTTTGCGGAAATCTGGATTTATGACCGCGAGCAGAAAAAGCCGGAGCCCGTAAAGCTGACCCTTGCCGACCTGCAGTCGAAATATCACATGCTGGATTTTCTCGTAACGAAGGAGACGGAGAAAATCACGGACGAAATGGCCGTTTCCCTGGCGGCGGGCGAGCTGGTGGGGAGGATTTACGACGCGCTCCGGAAGCAGTATAAAAATCCGGACGATCCCGGAACCCTCGTTTCCCTCAACAAGCTCTGCGTCCGGATCGTGTTCTGCCTCTACGCCGAGGACGCGCTGGTGTTCAGCGACCATTCGAGAACGATCTTCCGCGACTATCTGGCGCAGTTCTCGCCCGCAAAGGCAAGGACTGCTCTGCGGTACCTGTTCCGCGTGCTCAATCAGAAGCCGGAGGAGAGGGACCCGTATCTCTCCGACGACGACCCTATCCTCGCGTCCTTCCCCTATGTGAACGGCGGGCTGTTCGAGGACGACGACATCGAGATCCCGCCCTTCACCGAGGAGATCATGGATCTTTTGCTGAAACACGCCTCGGACGAATTCGACTGGAGCGAAATCAGCCCCACCATCTTCGGCGCGGTGTTCGAAAGCACGCTGAATCCGGAGACCAGACGGGAAGGCGGGATGCACTACACGTCCATCGAGAACATCCACAAGGTCATCGACCCTCTGTTTCTGGACGAGCTGAAAGCGGAGCTGGAGGAGATCAGGGGAATCGCCGTCGAAAAGACGCGGGACAAAAAGCTCCGGGAATTTCAGGAGAAGCTGACCGCCGTCGTGTGTCTGGACCCCGCCGCCGGAAGCGGTAATTTTCTCACGGAGAGCTATCTCAGCATCCGCAAGCTGGAAAACACCGTGATCGGTCTCCTTCAGCACGGGCAGATGGGCATGGCGGACAGGACGGTCACGCCCATCAAAGTGAGCATCGCGCAGTTCTACGGCATCGAGATCAACGACTTTGCCGTGACGGTGGCGAAGACGGCCCTGTGGATCGCGGAGATCCAGATGATGCGGGAGACGGCGGCGATTCTGAGCATCGATCCCACGTATCTGCCCCTGAAAACCAATGCGAACATCGTGGAGGGCAACGCCCTGCGGATCGACTGGGAGACGGTTGTCCCGAAGGATCGGCTGAGATATATCATGGGGAACCCGCCGTTTGTGGGGTATTCGCTTCAAAGCAAATCTCAAAAAGATGATATTCTTTCCATCTATGTTGATGAGAAAGGAAAACCTTATAAAACCGCCGGAAAGATTGATTATGTCGCAGGATGGTATTTTAAGGCGGCGCAATTGATGCAGGGAACCCAGATACGCACGGCATTTGTGTCAACCAATTCTATTACGCAGGGCGAACAGGTGGCAGGCGTCTGGAAACCCTTATATGAAAGATTTGGGATACATATTGACTTTGCTTATCGCACATTTATATGGGACAGTGAAGCGAGTATAAAAGCGCATGTACATTGTGTGATTGTTGGATTTAGCTCGTTTCAAAACGCTACGCCTCATGTTTTATACTCTTCAGATGGAAAGAGTCAGGTAATGAATATCAATGCATACCTTGCAGATGCAAGTGACGTGTTTGTTGAAGGGCGTTCTAAGCCTATTTGTGATGTTCCTAAACTTCTTAATGGGGGAAAACCGACAGAAGGTGGCTTCTTAATTCTTTCCGAGCAAGAAAAGATTGATTTGTTAATAAAGGAGCCACAAGCTAAAACCTTTATTCGTCCTTATATGATGGGCAAAGATTTTATCGACAGAAAGCCGCGTTATTGCCTTTGGTTGGTTAAAGCAGATCCTGCGACTCTAAAGAAATGCCCTTTAGTGTTAAGCAGGATTGAGAAAGTGAGAAAATATAGACAAGATAGTCCTAAAGAGTCCACAAGAAAAAAGGCAGAAACACCTATGTTGTTTGATGAAGTAAGAGAATGCACAACTGATTATATCGCGATTCCAAAAGTATCTTCCGAAAACAGAAGATACATCCCAATGGATTACTTATCTCACGAGATTATACCCGGCGATAAACTATTTATGATGGAAAGTGCATCGTTGTATTCCTTTGGCGTCATGACATCCAACGTTCACATGGCGTGGATGCGTGCGGTTTGTGGCAGATTGAAAAGTGATTACAGCTACTCCAATACCATCGTCTACAACAACTTCCCCTGGCCCGATCCCACTCCGGCGCAGAAGGAGAAGATCGAGCAGACCGCGCAGGCCATTCTGGACGCCCGGGCTCTCTATCCGGATTCCTCCCTCGCCGACCTGTACGACCCGCTGACCATGCCTCCGGAGCTTCTGAAGGCCCATCAGGCCAACGACCGCGCCGTCATGCAGGCGTACGGAATGCCGATCCGGGAGACGGACGAGGCGGCGTGCGTGGCCTGGCTCATGCGCCTGTATCAGGAAAAGACCGCGGAAACCGATCATAAATAAGAAACCTCAAAGCAGAACGAAGGAGCTCCATTTCGGAAGCCCCTCCGCGCGATATTGGAGGATTTTTGTGTTCATGCTATGACAGCTTTTTCGCGGACGGAGATGCCTTATCAAAGCGCGGCCGGAAACGGCTTCCAGCTGTCTTTCGCTGCGGATACACATACGCGAGCCTTCCCCCCCGGGCGGGGAAGGTGGCCCATCGGGCCGGATGAGGGGGAACGAACAGCTTTTGACCGCCGGATTCCAGAGAGGAAAATCCCTCATACGACAGAACGGAGGAGCTCCATTTTCGGAAGCTCCTCCGCGCGATATTGGAGGATTTTTGTGTTCATGCTATGACAGCTTTCCCATGGATGGAGAAGCCTGAACAAAGAGCGGCCGGAAACGGTTGGACGCTGTCTTCCATAACGGATGCACGTACGTAAGCCTTCCCCCCTGGGCGGGGAAGGTGGCCCATCGGGCCGGATGAGGGGGAACGGACAGCTTTCGATCGCCGGATTTCAGAGAGGAAAATCCCCTATACGGCAGAACGGAGGAGCTCCATTTTCGGAAGCTCCTCCGCGCGTTATAAGGGATTGTCAGTCTGCCAGCGATCCCATGGGATCCCAGGGCTCCAGCTCGATCAGCTCCTGATCCAGCAGGGCCGCCTTCTCGCCCAGGTACTTCTTGTTGACCACGGCCTGGAACACGTAGGCGTCGAACCAGGCGTCGGAGGCCATGTGGTAGCCGCCGTGCGCGCCGCCGTCGCCCCAGCTGTTCTCGATCTTCCAGCGGTTGGGCTGGCCGTTCTCGTCGATGTTCACGCCGGTGAGACACATGGCGTGGTTCATGGCGCTGACGTGGTAGTCCAGCATGTCGGCCTTGGACATGGCGGTGTCGAAGCCGGTGATCAGGTCCTCGTTGTACTGCTCCACGTCCCAGCAGGCGCGCTCGCCGTCGGAGAACTTGCCGCAGTCGGAGCCGAACCATACGATCTCGCCGTTCTTGATCTGCTCGGCCACCAGACGCTTGAATTCGCAGAGCTCCAGATTCAGGTGACGCACGGGAGCGCCGCCCACTACGTTGCCCAGATACTGGACCGTGTAGAGCTTGTCGTAGGGCTTGTCGGCCGTGGGCGCGTGGACGATGGAGACGTAGTCGTCCAGATAGTCGCCGATGTACTTCTCGCGGAAGGCGTTCGGGGTCAGACCCTTCTCCACGATCACGTTCTTGTCCTTGTCCTGATACTCGAAGTCGAACTCCGTCGGGGGAACGTCGTAGCAGGCGCAGAGGAAGGAGTAGGTCTTCTCGAGGATCTCGGTTCTCAGAGCGGCCAGCTCGTCACACTTGCCCTCATTTGCCAGACGGCGGATCTCCGGGGTCTTTGCGCGGAGGTAGTTGTTGATGTGGCGGTTCAGATTACCGGTGTTGGAGGACTGGAAGGTCTCGGGATAGACGGACTTCGGAACGATGCCGTACTTCTTCACGATGGCCGTGAACATATCCCACTGGCCGCCGTCGTGAACGCCCGTCGTGACGATGTAGTCCACCACGCGGGAGTTCGAGGGCTCGGACGCGGTGTCCGCGATGGCCTCGATGTAGTAGTTGACCCGCTCGAATTTGTCCCAGAAGGCCAGCCAGGACTGGGACAGCTCGAACTGCTCCACGTTCAGCTTCTTGCCGACGATCTCCCGCAGGACGTTGGTGGCGGCGAAGAGCCAGCAGCGGCCGGAGGACTTCTGGTTGGTGGCGGTCATGGTCTTCACCTCATGGTTGAAGAAGAACTGCATCTTCTTGGCCTTTTCGGTGACGTACGCCATGGAGCCCATGTTGTTCTTGGCGAACACGGGCTTCATCGCCTGACGGATCGCGTCGCTTTCATGGAATTCGCCGAAGCTCTTCAGCTCACAGCAGCTGATGGGGGTTGCGTTTTTCATTAGTAAACTCCTTTCGGAAGTTGGAATAACGGGTACGGGAATCTCTCATCCGCGGCGGTATTCGGTCTCCGTCACGCCGGAATCGTAGGCGAGGGAGGAGAGGACGACGCGGCGGGAGAGAAGGTCGTAATACAAAAGCTCACTGCTCCGGAACGGGTACTCTCCGGAGAAGGGCGTGACGATCCGCAGCCGTCCGGGGCCCGCGGAAAAATCCGGCAGGAACAGGATGAAGGCGCGGAAATCCAGCTCCCCGTCGGACCACCGGCGGCTCAGAACGGGACCGGCGACAATCACCGTATCCGGGTCCGGGACGTCGGATTCCGTATACCGGCCGCTTGTGAACAGCCAGAGGAGCAGGATCAGCCCGGCGAGGATGCCGAGGAGAATCAGGGCGGCTTTACCGGCGCGGCGCATGGCGTGTACCTCCGTTGTCCGGTCGTTTTTCTGCGGTTCCGTGCGTTCGGGGAGCGTTAAGGCTGAATGCCCTTATTTCTGCGGAGGGTGAGGTAATCCTCTAAAATCAGGCGGGCGGACAGGGCGTCCACGGTGGCCTTGCGCTTCTTGCCCCGGACGTTGTTCTCGGACAGGATCTTGTGGGCGGAGACGGTGGTGAGCCGCTCGTCGTACAGCTCGCATGGGATCCCGGTCAGCTCCTCCAGTTCCCTGGCGAAGGCCTGACACTTTTCGCTCCTCGGTCCGGCGGTGCCGTTCATGTTCACGGGATTGCCCACCACGATCAGCTCCGCGGAGAGCTCCTTCACCCGCGCTCCCACCGCGGCCAGGGCCTTTTTGTAGCTGTCCGCCCGGACGCACCCGGCCTCCGACGCCATCATTTCGTATTTGTCGCAGACGGCGATGCCGGTCCGGGCGTCTCCGAAGTCGATTCCGGCGATGATCATACGGCGCCGTTCTCCTCCTCCACCACGGCGGCGGCGTTGTCCTTTTCCGTCTCCGGCGCTTCTCCGTTTTCCGCGGCCACCTTGTTGCGGGCGTAGGTGATGACCTCCTCCAGCGTGGGGATGGAGGTGGACGCTCCCGGACGGGTGACGGACAGGGCGGCGGCGCAGGTGGCATACTTCACCGCGGAGACGATGTTCCGGTTCTGCAGGTAGACGTAGGTCATGACGGCGGAGAACACGTCCCCGGCGGCGGTGGTGTCCACGGCGCGCACCTTTTCGGCGGGCACGGACCAGTATTCCGATCCGTCGTAGATGAAGGAGCCGCGCTCGCCCAGCTTCAGAACGATGTACTTCGCGTCCACCAGGGTGGAGAGCTTCACCGCGGCCCGGAGGCAGTTGTCCTCGTTCGATGGGGAGATGCCGGTGAAGATCCGGGTCTCGTTTTCGTTGGGGGAGAAGATCTCCACGTGTCCCAGCCGGTCCAGCGGGAAGTCCATCCGGGCGGGTCCGGCGTCGATGAACACGGGAATGTCCGCTTCTCCGGCCCGGCGGCAGGCGTCCAGCACCGCGTCGTCCGGGATCTCCAGCTGGAGGTAGAGGGCGTCGGGATAGCAGGTGAAGCCCGCCTCGATGTCCTCCTCCGTCATGGTCATATTGGCGCCGGGGTAGACGATGATGCGGTTCTTGCCGTTCTCCTCCACCAGAATGGAGGCCAGCCCCGTGGGGACCTCTGGATCCTCCTGGATGTAGCGGGTGTCGATGCCCTCCCGCTGATAGATGGACACGAGCCGGCGGGCGTTGGCGTCCCGACCCACCCGGCAGGTGAAGACCGTGTCCGCGCCGAACCTTGCGAAGGTGATGGCGGAGTTGGCCCCCTTGCCGCCGGGGACGTAGGAATAGCTCATGTCGGTCTCCACGACGGTCTCGCCGGAATAGGGAACCCGGCGCATCCGCTGGACGAAGTCGATGTTGGCGGAGGAAACGACTAAAATCCTTGCTCTTTTCATGAATCACACCCCGTATCCTGTCGAATCTGGTTCTCATAGAAGGTTTATGCTGTTATTATACCGCAGGCCTTGCGCAAAATCAACCGGTTTCCCCCGAATTTTCGTTCATCCCGTTTTGCGCCGGCAAAATCAACATCTAACGCGGAATTTCGTTCATCCCGTTTTGCGCCGCGCAGAATCAACCGGTTTCCCCCGAATTTTCGTGTGTCCCGTTTTTCATGCGCCCTGAGCCCTTTCTTTTCTTCGACGGAAATCCCTTGTATTTGCGGGCGGGATCTGGTATAATAAAACGTAAGACATATGCAAATCCGATCCGCCCGTCACCGGGCGGGAAGAATACAAGGAAACAGAGACAACCATATGGAAAAGAACGATGTGAACCGGATCCTGCACACCATGACGCCCTTCGTGCTGATGGTGCTGACGGAGCGGCTTCTGATCCTTCTGCTGGACCGGATCCTGCCTGGAGCGGGCGTTGCCGGGAGACTGTGCGCGTTTCTCGCGGCGGCGGCGCTGGCCATGATCCTCTTTCGGACCGGCCGGTATGAGGAGGAAGAGGAATACGATCCCGTGCCGGAGCTGGCGAAAAAGAAGACGGTCCGGTGCCTGCTCCATCTGGCGGCGTCCGCGGCGGCCCTTGTGACCCTGATGTTCGTGGTAGCGGCCTATATGAACGGGGACGGGGCCTTTCCGGAGACGGTCAGCGTCGCGGGAGACGTGCCCTCCTTCGATCCCCTGTCCGTGCTGTCCCTCCTGCTGATCCATCCGCTGGCGGAGGAATACCTGTTTCGTCGCTGCTTCTACGGGGAGCTGCGCCGGATGAATCCCGTGTTCGGGTGCATGGCTCAGGCGGTGATGTTCGCCATCGTGCACAGCTCCGTGGACGGGATGCTGTACGCCCTGGCCGCCGGGGTGATTCTGGGGATTCTGGCGGAGGAGACGGGACGTCTCTGGCCGTGCATCGCCGCCCATATCTTCGTGAACGCCCGGTCCCTGGTGTGCGTCACGATCTTCGCGGAGCGGGGCGGAGTCCGGTACGCCATGGACAGCTGCATCCTGACCGTGGGCGCGGTGGCCTTCGTGATCCTGGCCGCCACACGGGCCCGGTTCGCCGCCGATCCCGCCTCCCGGCCTCCGGAGACTGCCGCCGGGGAGGCC
>Ga0256405_10007570_pt1 | contig 16192 bp, 5 predicted proteins | sample RumenRJG_02DNA_FD_189096 | JGI IMG/M metagenome (GOLD analysis project Ga0256405, IMG submission 189096) | Bovine rumen microbial communities from Lethbridge, Alberta, Canada - RJG_02 | ecosystem: Host-associated > Mammals > Digestive system > Stomach > Rumen | place: Canada: Alberta | collected...
GAATAGCATTTTGTAGTTGTGATATATCTTGTCGTTTGAAAATATATCCTCGCTCGATGCTATATCACTCCCCGCCCGAACATATAATATGCTCAGCGGTCTATACGGCATATCAATGCTACGTTCCCCAGCTTTTAGCAGCCCTTCAACGTTTTTGCTTGCCAACATTTCTGGCTTGTTGTCGACGATTACACGGCGAATATACCGCACGCCTTGATTAATCACGTCTAAAACTTCATCGTCGTCATACGTGATAGCGTCTGTATCGTGAACAACACGCCGTATTCGCTTTATTAGCGTTTTGATAGGTAGCATGTAGTCCACCTCCTATAAAACAAAAAAGAGACGGCTATAAACCGTCTCCCCTCTTACTGATCAGTCGTCGACCGAGCTGGTCAAAACATTGATAACGCCGAAATCAGTGTTGTTCGTGCCATCATATTTGAACTGCGATTTTTGCAGGCCGAACATACGACCACACGATACGCCCCACTTGTTCTCGTAGTCGAATTTCTTCTCAACCCATTTCGGTGCATTGCCTTCTGCAAAAACGACAGCCTGTGCACCCAGGAACAATGCATGACCGACTTTTGCGTTCGATGCACCAGTCGCCGTGCGCGGTACGCGGTTATGCTCATGAATGACAACGCCGTCATACATGCCCATCGCGCCGGAGAAAATCGGATTGTCCTCGCCACGAATGTTTGCATGTTTCTGCGCCTCAAGCCATTTCGTATCATTGCGGAGGTCACGAGCTTGGAACGGGTCAATGACCATAACATACGTATTTTTGCCGTTGACGTTAATCGGGCGAATAGCCGTATTCTCGTTAGCCGTTGCCAGGCGTTTTGCTTTACCGATAAGGTCAGCGGAGAACGTGTCTGCTGCTGCAACCGTTGCTTCACTCGTTGCGCTACCACCATAGATAACACGGTCAGACGAAGGAGCAGAAATCGGGAACTGGTAGTTAGCAGCAGTCGTACCAGCAGCAACAAACGGTGGCATAACACCAGTCAGTACCGAGAAGATATTCGTATCGATAAACGTAGACAGCCACTCAGCCAGTGCATCACGCGCATCTTTACGCATGTTAATCTGCGTTTTCTGCTCCTCGTACAAGCCGTTCAGTCGAACGCCGTGACGAATGTAGTGCAAGTACGTATCGAAGGAAGCGTACTCAAGTGCTTCCTCGTTACCCTCAAGGATGTTATCATCCCACACGCCAGCGCCAGAAAGCGGAAGCAACAGCGGAATGTTGATAGACGTTCCCGGACCTTTTTTCAAATCCTCTTTTACCTGGATAATGCTGCGTGCATTTTTACCCATGAATTTGTAGAAGAAGGAATCATGCAGACCTGCTTCCCATGCCTGTTTTGCCCATGCCTTGAGAACAAGCTCCTGCGGAATCGTGGTGTCTGCGAATCGTTGCAAATCAAATTTCAATTTCTTGTCCATATTTACCCCTCATTTCTTACTGCCCCATAAGCATCTTTTGATACTCTGGTGGAATCTCGTCCCAAGGGCGTTCTTTTAGCATCTGTTCAAGCGTGCCAATAGAAACATTTGAATCATTGTCGCTTGAACCCTTGACCTGTTGCGCCCTCGGAAAACTCTTAGCCTCGTTTACCTTCTGCATCGGATTGGCAGAAGCGTTCTGAGCTTTACCCTGTGACTGACGATATGCAGCTTTTGCGTCGGTGAAATACTGTTGCACCAACAGCACCTCGGCAGGAGTTGCCATCTGGCTCTCAACACGTGCGTACGCTGACGATATAATCGCCTGTTCGTTAGGCGTCCGCCCGTAGAAGTAGTCCTCAGTAGCGAATTTCTTGACTTTATCAAAATCCGGTTCGGACATTTCCTTGGTGGCAAACTCGTTGTACGCCTTAACACTAGCATTGTGAGCACGAACAGCGGCCTCCGCGTGGCGCATCTGCTCCATCTGCGCTTGCTGAATACGGTTCATGACGTTAGTTTCAGCCATTTTCAGCGCGAACTGATAACGTGCTTTACGCGGATCGTTTTCCTCCATGTACTCCATGCCGTCCAAATCTTCCTGCGTAAGTCCGCTCATACGAAGTGCTTCTTGCTTTTTGATGGTATCAATCTGCTTCATCACTTCTGGCGAAAGGTCAATCTGTGGCATCGGAGTTGAATACTGCTGGCTGGGCGGCGTTGCCGGTCTTGCTCCCGCATCGTTAGCAGGTTGAGAAACACTCTGCGCTGCATTGAGTTTCTTCTTGTACTCCTCAATTTCAGCCTTGAGCTTGTTGTTCTCGTCAAGTTTCTGCGCCCATCTAGCATATGGAATAGAGCCAGTCTTGATGATAGATTCATCGTCCTGCTGCTCGTCTTTTGCAGTAGGTAACTCCTCCTGTTCCTTCGGCTCTGCCAGCTTTGCGGCTTCTGCCATAGTTTCACGCGCTACCTCTTCGGAAAGTCCTTCGAGCTCTTCGGGAACGGGCTCGTTTTCAGTCTCATTCTCTTCTGTGCTCGTCTGAACGGATTCCTCAGTAGTGGCTTCTGCGCTTTGCGTTTCTTCAGTTACTTCCTCGGCAAATCTCTGCAAATCGAAAAAATCAAACATTGTAAAACTCCTTTCTAGTTTACGGTCTAGCAACGATAACGCCCGTAACGTTGGCGACACGAATAAACGCCCTTTAAGCGTCGGCGGCACGCTCTATAAAAAGGGTAAAGCACAATGATTAGGCTTTACCCTTTAATAGCTTTATACAGCTCTGTGAGTGCGTTTACAAGCGGCGCATCCGGTCGAACACGTCCTTCTCGGTAATCTTCACAAATTTTGAATCCTACCTCCATCACTTCGCGCTGGAAGTCTGCGACCGTCTTAACCGGTTCTGCTGGTGCTTGCGTCGTTTCCACTGTCGTGGCTTCGTCTTTTTTTGCTCTAGGCATATCTCAAAACCCCCTTATTTTGTGCGTGCCTCCACATTCCTAGCTAAACTTCCACGTTTCAATGCAACCATAATCCGCGCAGTTGTTTCAAGCCGACTGTGCCATAATATATGCTCCCGTGAGTCTCCATCAGCAGGTTCAAAATCACGCCACATTAGATGAAGAAGCTCATGGACTAAAGACTTCTCCATATCTTGATTGAATAAGTCATTATCCCAATCAATCGGGTCAAGTATTCGTATAATCCCCTGACGGCTTACCTCATTGTAAGTAACGTCAGCCTGATTATCTTCTTCGCCAAACTCACTACGCCGGACAATCTTTAGCACAATATCCCATTCAGTTAAGCATAACCGGCCTTGCCATTCAAAGAGCAAAGCTTCTAATTCTTCAATTGTAAGCAGTTTCTGTTCCACTCTCATCATAATCACCTCACATCGCTGGCCCTTGTCCGGCCATTATGCTTTGCATAGCGGCTTGCGTTACTGCGGGGCTTCCCCCCTGCTGACCTCCGCCCGATTGTTGCTGTTGCATTAATTGAGCTAACATCTGCTGCTGGTCTGGCTGTGCTTGTCCTTGTTGCGCCTGCATCTGCTCCATCATGGCCTGTTGTGCTTGTTGCTGTTGCATCTGCTGAGCCAGTTGTGGGAACATTTGCTGAACCATCAGATTAACTGCGTATTGCGCAATCTGTGGGTCAATCAGTCCCTGTTTTGCAGCCATAGCGAACTGAATCGGCAACGGCGCGTCCTTGAACGCAATCGACTGGTTCATATTCTGATTCTTAATCATCTCAAGCTGCATTTGCTGTTCTGCTTGCTGAACTTGTGCTTGTTGTCTCTCCTGCCAACGTTGTTTAAGTTCCTCTTTGTTCGGCAAGTCTGACAGGTCCAGCATTATGTCAAATACCATATCGCCTGGTATCTGCAATTTGCTTACTGCATCAACTAAGGACCATAACTGCGCCTGCCGCTGAGTGGTGCTTGATTCTACGTCGCTAATGACGATATCAAACTCGCCCTGCGACAAATCGTTTAGTGTGTGATGAATCACATTGCCTAACGGATCCTGCTCGACAACCTGCTGATTGACGCGGATAAACTGTTGCCCATTTGTACCCTCGACACGATAGATTTTGTCCTCTGTATAAAACTGAGGGATAACACCTGCGTGCCCACGTTTGCCCCATAGCAAATAAGCGATTTTTCTCTTCGCATTACGCAACTGGTCGAAAAGTGGCGCAATATGCGTAATAGCTTGTTTTTGTTTCAGCTCGATAGCACGGCCAGAACTAGCATGGGGGATATCGACGCCCATTAAAGCCTCGTTAATGCCACTGATTGCCGTGAGGTCGGAAGTCGCTTGGCTTTCCGCTTGGATAATAGCAGCAGGTGGATTCTGCATCCCTCGCTCCATAATCTTGCCTTGGCTGATTGCGCCAGGGCGAACTTCGGAGAAATGCCCAGGGATTGCACCCTTACGCTCAAACTCAGCTTTTTGGGCGGATGACATCGCATCCTCCTCAATCCAACCGCCACCATTGCCGGATGTGTTGAGAATATGCAGAATCTGGATGCGTCTGCGATTAATCTCACGCTGTGGATCCTTTAGATCTCTAACCAGTCCGGCAGGAGTATCACCTACGCCGAATGAGAAAACCGTCATCGGGACAAACGGTATCTCGCCATGTTGGTATGGCGAATCAATATCCTCCAGCAGCACCGTGTCAACGAAAGAGCAAACACGGACCTTATCGACAGCAACTGTCTCCTGCCCGACGATTGCACCAGATAGGAACATATCAACTGTTACATCTGCCTGTGCGACCGTCGTACCGTCCTGAAGATAGTAGAGTGTCGATTTCTCGCGCCGCTTATACCAGCACTCGACAAGACGAACTTTTTTAGTCTCCGCCCGATACCACAATGGGTCTGGCCTAGCCTGTTCAACTTCCTGCTCATCTCTGTCGTATACCGCATACTGAGCTTCGATGTCGTCTTTATGCTCGGGATAAATGCTGATAAGTTCTTCTTTATCTACCCACTTGGCCCTGCACACATATTTGGCATCGGAATAGTCCTGTTCATGAGCCTCTGGGTCGACATATACGCTGAACGGGTCAACGCGCTTGACAAACGCTTCCCCATCGTCCATTTCATCACTGAATTTATAGCCGACTTCAAACCAGCCGATACCGCCGATAGCAGCGTCTAGGAACGCCCTACTCTCTTGCATATCATATTGGCACTGGTCAAGGATATATTTTGTAATCCCTTTACGCACCTGGCAAATATCAACATCATCGGATGTCCTAGGCAAAAACTCAATGTCGTATCGATTCAGTCTTTGATATCCAGACAGGACATTGATGAGTGGCTTAATACGGTTAACCGTTATTGCTGGTCTACCTTGAGACTCAAATGCCTTGACTTCGCCGTCGGTCCATTGCTTACCACTGACGAACTCGAAATCTTCCTGTGCTTCTTTTCGCCACGTATTAGCTGCGTCAACTGCATCACGGAACCAACGCCGATATTTGCCTATGTTTTTCCCAAGTAGTTTGAGTTCTGTATCCATATTCCCCCTCCTTTCTCTTTTATTGCATACAAAAACGCCCGCACATATTATGCGGACGTTCCTGCGTATAACCTCTATTATAACAATGACAGCAAAGACAGTGGGTTATCTTGCTAACCTCACATTAATATTATACCACGAAAAATGGGGGTTCTACTATTAGAGTGGATTTGTTTCTTTTTTCATTTTTTCGCTCACGGCGGATCTAATAAATCCAGCCAATGACGTTCCTGTTAATTTGCATGTCCACAAATTGCAATACAAACCTTTAGCGCAATAAAGTAAAACCCCGTATATTTCTATACTCTGTCCTCAATTTGCGCACAAAAATAAGCCCCAGCATATAGCCGGGGCCTACTTTTACTTCTTGCCTAATGCTTTTTGGGCAATTGCAATACGCTTGAGATTAATATTCTTCTGCATCGTCCTGCGGTCAGACACACTCCACTTCGGATTGTCGATAATCGACTTCTCCTGTTTGTTAATCTCCCGCAATTTTTTGTTCGCCTCCTCTAGCCGTTTAAACTTACTCTGGTCAAATCCTTCAGGCTTCTTCTTGGTCATCTTATACTCGTTGCTGAGTTTCACCTGCTCGTTGTATTCATGATAGAACTTCTCAACGCTGGCAGGGCTCTTCAGCTCCGGATACAAATAACCACGCAGTATTGGCATTTCCTCTATAGAGAGGTTGGACGACTGCTTGCCCGATATCATGTCATACAATTTAGGCAATGCCATACCAATTGAACCGGTATATCCAGATATAAAATGGTCAACCTTCCTAGGTGCAATTCCGAACGTTTCGCCAATCCATTTAGCAAGGCTCGACGTGTATGGCCCGTATTGCATCTTTTCGGGTAGCTTCTCCTGCGACTGTGGAACAATCGGGCGGTCCGTGAAGAATGAGTAATTAGCCCAGTTTTCACCAATCGGCAAAAGTGCAGTTGGGAGAATACCTGGCAACGCGTCCTGTAGCGGCCGTAAATACTCCTTTAGTTTTGTCGGCTCTTTGCGATACGACTCGTTAAGTCCTCGCTCTACCGCGTAGCTCAAGAACCGGATTCCAACATCGTTGGCTTTTGGTACGCGGATAACCGTATCGCCAACTTTAAACAGCCAATGCGTTGATTTCAACCACTCCGGTGCTTCTTTGTACCAGTCATCATCCTTGTACGTCATGAACAGCATCATTGCAGGGAGAACGCTGAACAGCATTAGTTTTGCCATTGTTCTAGTAGCACGCTTCGGATCTTGCTTGAAGTCCAAGCTGCGTGCCAACTTATCCCAGCCTTGGATACTAGCATTAGCAAACGCCGCATACTTATTCCATGCTTGGCCCGCTTTACCGTGACGTGCAAAATCCATGAAATCACGGCTTTCAAAGGCCGCCTCTATCATAGCATCACGAAGCTCTTCTTTTGTAGCGTTCTTCTTGTCCTTTAGGATTGCATTCTTGGTCTTTTGATACATTGCTAGACGCGTGCCATACTCCGAGTATTCGCCCGCCATTTGCAAGCCTTCAAGCACTGCGCCAAAGAAATCTTTACTCGTTAGGCGTTTCCAATAGCTCCGCCCTAATTTGTCAATCGTCGACTGTGTGTAATTGCGGTCAAGAGACAACGCACTAGCCTGTGCAGCTCCACTCGTCAACCACTCATAATACACATTATCACGGCGAACAGCGTGCATGAACCCTTTCACAATATCGATTGGATTAACCCATACTCCATATTTCGTATAGAGCGAAGCATCGCCCCAGTCGCGGACAACATTTCGTACGGCAAATTCTGGTGACGCCATTGTGAAACATGCTCTAGCCAGTCGAGTGATAGCGTGCATAACCGCTGTGAAATTATCAACACTGCCCCTCCCCATATTGTTGATTGCTTTTACAATCTCCGGGTCTGTCTGTAAATATTTCCGCTGTCCGTCCTCATAGAAAGTAACGGTAGTTTTATCATTATCTCCCTTATCTACCTCCTCAATAAGCCAACCAGAAGCATCACACCTTGCTACATCTGCTAACAGGCATTTTGCCCTGTTCATTTCCGCTTTCTGTACAAATTGTGCCGTGTTGCGAATAATAGATTCCAGCGGATTGACGATATCTCGCGTCGAACCTTTGATGTGCTTCATGCTATCGCCAAAATTGATATCTTCGTTATCTTCAAATACGCGGAACAATGGAACATAATTCTGCCATTTGCTAAGCAACTCGGCATAACGTTTCTGGCTAATAACACCGCTATCAGCCAATATCGCCGCCATTGTATTGGAGAAATGTACTAAATCCTGCTGTGCATCATGATACTTTTTGTAACCAGCCTCGATATACTTCTGACAGTTTTCTTTGCTGTACGTTTCCGGAATCTGCATGATTTCAGCATCAAGATTTTTAATTTGTTTCTTCAACTCGTTGACACGTTTCTCGGAATTTTCCCAGTCCTTGATTTTTTCAATCGTATTCTTCAAATGCTGCTGCTCCTGCCGGATATCATCGTTATGCTGGTGCATATCCATTATGTGACACGCTGTGCAATATGTGACGAAATCACGCTGCTTTTCCCGATTTTGAAAAGCGTCGATACTCTTTAAAATCTGGTATATTGTTTTGAACCCTGTGAAATCGACATTCGGGAATTGCTTCTGCAACCCTCTAACGGCTGACTGGTTCACGCCCTCAATAGCCGCGATAGCACGCCCATAGGAACCACGTGACAAGCGGAACGCTATCATTGGGTCAATAGATACAGATAACTTATCTTTGCCCTTCTCCTTCAATCCCGCATTAACACGCTTAACCATACGGTTGATTGGTTCCAACTCTTCAACAAACTCTTCATAGAGCGATTCCCGCACTTCTTTACGCCAGACTTTCCAATTCGCCTTATCCTCTTTGTTGTCCCAGGAAATGGACCCCTGCATCTGTTCCTTATACTCTTTGTTCATCCACTCGGCAAAAGAATCACGCAAATCCTCAAGTTTTGCGGCCTCTGCTGGGTGTTCTCTCATAGCTTTATGGAACATATCAGCTTCCTGCGATACGTTGTTAGGCGCACCCGTAAGAATCCACGTAGCAATATAGTTGTGCATCTCCTCAGACGAATTATTAATGCCTAACTTCTCTGCAGCAATACGTCCAGCAACCGGCAAAATGTTTTCCCAATCAAACGCATGCCGTGACCGTAGGACTCTATCCTCGGGCTTGTAAACGACCTTGCTCTTGTTACCGTTCATCTTGCCATAACGCAACTTGACATCCAACGCCTTCTCAATCATTTCCGTCAAGTGCTTGCGATAACGGAACTTGGCGGAATCCGCATCGGCCCCTAATACTTTATTTTTGATTCTGTGGAACAGCCCTTCGTTGCTGTTATCGGACGAAGAATACGAATACTTTGTGCGTCCATTAGAAAAAGCACCCTTTTCAGAGTGCTTTGCCATATCATTGTACAGTTTTTCGAAGTGTTCGCGCGAACTACGACGTCCGCCGCTTACGGTACGCGATACCCCAGCTCGTCCGCCATCTCGTTGGCCTTCTTTTCGTCCACTTCTGGAAACAGCTGCATCGTCAGCTTGATATACTCGGCTCTGTCCCTCGTTTCCGACCAACGGTCGAACAGCTTCATTTCGGATTCGTTTGTCATTATCGAAGCACCTCCTAGCATATTCTATCTTAGTCGCCAGCCGATCAAGATATTCTTGTTTGGCTTTCATACCAACAAGCTGATTGTACTTAACTTCTAAGTCCTTGATATACGGCAATGTATCTCTAGTTTCATCGCGCTTAATGGGGTCTCTCATTTGTGACAAGTCCACATTATCGCCAATTTCCTTGGTTACGGTATCACGAATCATACTCATGATTCCCTTAGTGAGATACTTATCAAATACTTCTTTGCTTACATTATCGCCTACCTTCTCGGCTTTGTCAACGTCGTTTTTCGCAGACAATTTAATGCCATCCGTTACAAGTCGACCGTTTGGCAGCTTGATTTCCTTGCCTTCCTTGTACACCTTGAACAATGGTCTGCCTTCGCCATCCTTCATATCCCGTGCCAGTCTGCCGAACGCCTTAACAAAGGAATCCCTCTGTGCTGTCGTCAGCTTCCCTTCCGGATTATGGAAGAACTCAGCAAACTTATCCATGATGCGCTTCACCCAAGCAACGAACTTACGAGCAAGGCTTGGCCGTTCTGCGCCCATCTCCTTGAAGATTTTAACGCGGTTCTTTACCTCCTCAAAGTTATCTGCCAGCATCTCCTCGATAGTCAGCTCGTCAGACATTTCGGGCCTGCCGATACGCTTACGATATGCCTCAAGCTGTTTGGAAGTAAAAGCGTCCTTGCCTTTGAAGTACGACGTAAGCTCCTGGTAAAGCTCAGGATTGTTATTCGCAATCCAATGGAAGGATTCGTGCCAGAACACCTGTGAGAGCGGCATGTTGCTACGAGCGTTAAGCACCGTAGTGCCATCTGGGACATGATAGCCGTGCATATTCGGGTTGGTATCAATCCAAAGAATCGGCGTCCCCATCTCTTTACCAAACTCCGACATCTTGAGTTGCTGTGGTGTCAAATTCTCATTATCGACAACCGTTGCCTGCTCAATAGCACGGCGAATCTCGCCCTCTGCGGAGAACTTATTAATGATTTCGATTGCTTGGTCATCGAAGATTACAAAGCAACGACCGTCGCGCTTTCCATCATAAACAATCCCCTTTATACCTACTTTGCTTAATATTTGACTAGCTGCTTTTTGAGATTCAAAAATATCTACTAACGCATTGTAAATATCCTTTCCTGTGCTATGCTCAAGCACCCTTAATGCTTTTGCTAAATATGCAGGTTTACCATTTTCCATATCTTCGGCGGTTGCATATTGATGGTGCGCTTTTAACCATTTATCAAGCTGTCTTTTATCCATCCCTTCAAGCATGCCGCGAAGAATGATTTTTGCTCTTGATGGTTGCTCTGAATATTTTTTTTGTTCATCCATCATTAAATCTTCATCAGGGATTTCGACTTGATATAGTTTACCACTAACTTTTTTTATCCAACTATGTCCCTCGTTGCGAAGAATTTCTGCCGCCCCTTGATATATTTCAGTAAACTGCTCATCTTCCCATGGTATATCCTCCATATCCGCTATTGCTGCATCAAGGTCCTTGTTTTCTACGAACGCTTCGATTGCCCACTCTAGCGGAGACATAGATGCTACGTCATCTCCCGTTGACATATCTACAACGCCGTAATCGTCTACCTTATAGCTAGTATTTTTAGTAATAACAACGCCGTGAGACAACCTATCCTTATACCCTTCCGAAACTCCCCTGTTACCAGCAAAATACAGTCCCCAACCATGAGCTTGCCGACCTTCACCTGCGCCGATATGGTCAAGTGAGAAGGTGTCAAAGTCGTACGGAGTACCATGCCATGCAACAGAAAGTCTAATATCAGCACTGGTTTCCGGCTTAGTCACACTGAGCAGTGCCTCAACCTCGCGAACAAAGTCATCTCTGCCCTCTTCGGTCTTGAAGAGTATCCGCTTAGCAAACGGGCTCCATTTACCGCCATGATTCTTAGCAAGCGTCGTGGCTTGTTTGCGGAACTCTTTCGGCACATGTTCTTTGAGGCTTGCGGCAGGAATCATCTCGCCAGTCTTGGTGTGCTTGAACTCGTCCACATTGACATTAGCCGTGCTCTTGCCCGCAGGTGGAACCGTGCCAACCATAACATGCTCACGCATAAAATCTTTTTTCGGTTCCTCTTTGGCTTCTTCTTTTGGCTCCTCCTTCTGTTCTGCCGTCGTTTCTTCTGGTTCAACATCGGTATCCGTTGCCGTAGGAGTCGTTCTTGTACCATCATCGACAAGCGTATTCTCGATTTCCCGGTTCAGCTGATTCAGCCGGTCGCTAAGCGTCTTGACCTTTTCGGCGTATGGGTTTTCCTGCTCGACAATTTCCTTGGCTTGTGCGATTTCCTTCTTGTAGCTGTCTAAGTCGCTCTGTCGCGTCTCAAGTGCTACGTCCGGGGCTTTCTGTAAGGCGTTTTCGATACCGCGTACCGAATTTTTCTGTACCCTATACGCACGGTTATTGACCAACTGCAATTTGACGCCGTTTACATCGTCGTATACTGCCGACAAGCGGAAGCCGCCAATCTTACCGATATCCATTGCCTGATGGCGGTTGAATACCTTTAAGATTTTATCTAGTGCTTCCTGTGCCTTGGTGCGTTCCTTGTATCCTTTGTCGCCGATAAGCATCGAGAAGTTTTCGCCACTCGTATCTTTACGTGCTGCAATATCCTTCTTGATTTTGCCGATAACCTTTTCCTTGTCAGCAATGCGATCCTCATGACCATCGAGCACATTCTCAGCATCACGAACTTTCTTACGGAAGGCCGTTTGTGCATGCTGATACTTGGTAAGGTCATTCTGTACCTGCAACTGCTCTTTGATTAGCGGATTGCCAGTAGCAGCACCTTCTACCTCGGCATAAGAAAGCGTCACAAGGTCGGCATCTTCAACCGTACGCATATTCATGTCGCCACTCATAGCCTGCTGAATGATTGCCGCTTTGTTCTTGAGTTTTTCCCACATGTTCGCATCAAACGAATCCTTGACGACGTAGTTAAAAATTTCGACTTCCTTGTTCTCGTTGCCTTGCCGGAGAATACGCCCATGACGCTGTTCAAGGTCACGCGGCCGCCATGGTGCATCCAAATCATGCAACGCGACCAAATGTGTCTGACAGTTCGTGCCTGCGCCCATAGTCTCCGTAGAGCCGATAAGGATACGAACCTCACCATTATTTACCTTCTGGAATACCTCATCACGCTTGGCCTTGGTATTGTAGTTCTGAATAAAAGCTACATCCTTGTCGGGGATTCCCTTCTCTTTCAGCTTGGCAATCAGTGTACGGTATACCTCTGGGCTTTCCACATCAAAGGTCGTGGCAGTTCCTTCACCGCTTGCCTTCTCGTTTTCAGCTTTCGGAATACCCATATCACAGAATACCAACTGTGTGCCTTTTACATCAGTTGTATCATGATACTTCTTGGCAATGGCATCTGCGCACGCCTCAATCTTGGAATCGGTCAAAGACAGTTTACGCAGGTCATTAGTAAGGGAAAGCATATTATCCTCGCCCTTTTCCTTCTTGAACCCGTTCTTCATCTTCTTGACGCGCTCTGGCACCACGTTCTTGATGTAGTTGACTACCTTTTCATCCGGGTCAAGTGCAACCACTGTAGTCTTGTCATTTTTTAGCTTTGGAATATCAAGGTTCAGTTCATCCTGCACCTTCACATCAGCAAATTTGCGGAACATCTTGGTAAGTTCTGCCATGTTGATAAACCGCTTAATCATCGTGACTTTGCGGAACCCATCACCGGTCGGCTTACGCTCAATGCCTTGCCCAATATCGCCGAAGGTACGCATCCAGTTATCAAAGACCTCTAAGCCTTTTTCTTTCAGCCCATTCATATCAAGGTAGCGCATCATGGTATAAAGTTCGGACATCGTATTAGATACCGGCGTACCGGTTGCAAATACCACGCCACGACCGCCCATGTTATTAGTGAGCCACTGTGTTTTCAAGAACATATCCTGACTTCGGTTTGCCTTGGAATTACTAAGGCCGCGAATATTCCCCAGACGAGTTGCAAAGGCAAGATTCTTGAACATATCCGCTTCATCAACAAAGAGCTGGTCAATGCCAAGTTCTTCAAACGGTACACCAATATCTTCAATATCGGTGGAAATAACTTCATCCAACCGTTCCTGCAAGTTCTTCTTTGAGGTTTCAAGATTGGACAATGCACGGCTATCCATCTTGTCCTGCTTGGCTTCACGGATAGTCTGCTCTAAGGTATCAATTTCCTGCTGAATAAAATCTGCTGCCGTTTCCGGATTGACAGGGAACCGCTGGAAAAGATTGTGGGAGATAATAATGCCATCCCAATCTTCGGTGCGAATGCGGTTCAACATACGGTTACGCGCCGTACGCTTGGCCATAATCGCCGCTTTCTGCTTCTCCGATTTCCCTTCTAACAGGTTGACACGCTTGGTACGCCCATCCTCTGTCTTTTCCACTCTGGAGGTTTTCTCCACTGCTGGCAGGTCATTGGACTGCAATACCAACAGTTTCGCATTCGGATAAAGCTGTCGGAACTCACGAGCAAACTGCTGTACCACGTTATTGGGTAGGCAGTACATCGGCTTGTTGGCAATACCCAAACGGCGCATTTCCATGCCTGCGGCCTGCATTTCAAACGTCTTACCAGCACCTACGCAATGCGCAATAAGCGTATTGCCACCCTGCAACATACGCCATACAACGTCTTTCTGGTGCGGTTTCAGTTCAATCTTTGCGTTCATACCATAGGCGTGAAGATTCAAATGCTGTCCGTCATACTGCCGTACCACGGTATTGTTGTAGTTATCATTGTAGTATTTGACAAGGCGTTTTTCGCGGTCCTTGTCCTTCCAAATCCAGTCCTTGAAGTCCTGCTGCAATTCCTCTGCGGCTACATTTGCAGCATCGGTCTTTTCCTGATTGAATACCTTGTTATCGCCAGTGCCATCATAAATCTGAATAGCCTTGTTGTTCAGCACATGATTGAGCAGAGATGGGAAATCAATGCCCTTCAGCTTGTATTTCGCACTTCTACCCCAGCCGGTAACGGTCCATAATGCAGCACCACGGCTGAATGATACATGGACATTATCTGCAATCGTATCAACGAAAGTCTGCACGTCCTGCACTGGAATCCATGGCGTACCAAGATTTACAAAGATTTCATCAGAAACAAGATCTTCGGGAATAACCTTTTCCAGTTCCTTGACATTGCCTTCATAGGACTTATCGGACTTAACAGCTTCTTTCGCCTGTGCCAGCTTTTCCCGCACATTGCCGGAAAGATATTCGTCACGGGTTTCATATTCACCTGTGGTCGGATTCTTAAACAGCTTGCCTTTCAGTTTAGAAACAATGGTTTCCGGTTTGCTATTCATCAGCTCTGCCATGTAATCAAGGTCAACAGTACCATGATTAGTAAGCGATGCGATAAGGGCATCGTCAGCGGTTTCTACATGAGAAACTTCTTGCACGGCTTTAATGGAACGAGTGGTGAAAATATCCGCCTTTTCCACTTCGCCTTTTTTGCCGCCTTTGACTTGTCTTTCAAGGGCCTGTACCATGCCTGCGCTTGGGTCATCAGCATAGTTCTTGGCTGCTGTGCCAGTGAGCAAACCGTGCTTGGCTACAAAAGAATCGTAATCCTTATTCAGCTTTTTGCGCAGTCCTTCTATGTCCTTAGCCTTGGCTTTTGGGTCGCTTTCAGCAGCAAACAAAGCATTCAAGGTGTTTTTGACTTTGAGATAGTCATCAACTACCTTTGCTTTCTTCCCTGTCAATGCTACTTCCTGCCCGTTTTGATTCTGTACCGGCTTGCCGTCCTTGTAGTAATACTCATAGTCGCGGGTCTTTTCGTCTGCGGCTGCTTTCTTCTGAGCGGGCGCAGTATCAAAAGACTTGGACTTCTTGCGGCTGACCGGCTGGTATACATCATCCGGCAACTTCTGCATAGCTTTAGACAGGTCATTTGCCACATCTGCTACAGTTGTTCCCTCTGCCATCTTGACATTAAGAGCCGTATTCCCCCACTGGTCACGCCCAACGCTCTGTTCGCCCAAGATGTTCTCTTTATGAGCCACAAAATACTCATTGATACCATAAGAGGGAGCCGAATACCAGTTTCCTGTCTTGACTTCCTTCACATCACCGAACTTCTGCCCATAAGGAGACTTCTTGCCGTCCTTATCCCGCTTGCGGAAGATGACAATATCCGTAGCCACCTGCGTACCTGCATCGGAGAAAACACCGGACGGCAGCTTATAAGCGGCAATCAAATCGGCTTGATTTTCCAAGTAGTTGCGCATTTTGGCAGCATCTTTACCACCTGCCAGCGAACCCTGCGAAGTGATGTAGACCATCAAACCACCAGGACGAACCTTATCAATGCCATTAGCAAAGAAGTAGTTGTGCACCTGGTAGCCGTCAATCATATTCTGTCCAAACGGAATATTAGAGATAGCCAGGTCAAAGTAGTTATCGGCTACACTAGCCTTCTGGAATCCCTTATTCTCTACAAATGCGCTAGGATAGAGCATTTTAGCAAAGCGGGAAGTCAGATTATCCAGTTCAACGCCACGCAATGCAGATTTATCCATCATGTCACGTGGCATGGTTCCAAAGAAGTTACCAACGCCCATCGACGGATCAAGCACTCTGCCGCCTTTGAATCCCAAATGAGAAACGCCTTCCCATATCGCCCGAATAATCTTCGGTGGCGTATAGAAGGCGTCATTGATTGTGGAACGTGCGGCCTTGTACTCTTCATCCGTGAGCAGTTCCCGCAGTTCCTTATTCATTTCATTCCCATCAAGGAAAGCGTCTTTCAAACCGCCCCAGCCATTATAGGCTCCCAAGATTTCCTGCTCGGCAGGTGTGGGCATACGGTCATCGGTTTCAAGCTGTTTCAAGAGCTTGATAGCATCCACATTCTGCTTGAAGCGAACCTTCTCACTCTTGGTGCTTACATCTGTATCCTTGATTTCGTAGTTGTGTCCTGGCGTTTCCGTGGGGCTTGGGTGTGCTTCGGCTTCGGTCAGCGATACCTCTGGCTGATTTCCT
>Ga0256405_10007571_pt1 | contig 16190 bp, 14 predicted proteins | sample RumenRJG_02DNA_FD_189096 | JGI IMG/M metagenome (GOLD analysis project Ga0256405, IMG submission 189096) | Bovine rumen microbial communities from Lethbridge, Alberta, Canada - RJG_02 | ecosystem: Host-associated > Mammals > Digestive system > Stomach > Rumen | place: Canada: Alberta...
CCGAAGCGGGATTGACGACCATGATCCGGCCACCGTATTCCTGGACGATTTCGGTCAGTTTCAGCCTCTGCGCCAGTTCAAGGGCCTGCTGGTTGTCCAGCCGGCCGTCCGGGAAGATATAAAAGGCAGGCCCATATCCGGCGCGGGAATGGATGTCTCGCTCCGGCACCATGTTGTAATTGAGGACGGAAGTCCCCTCCATGGCCGAAAACTCATTGGCGGGACCTTGAGGACGCATCATCCACGGCTGGGCAGCCGCAAGAAAACCGACGAGGGCTGATGCGGCTGCCGTCAACAATTTCTTCTTCATATATCTTGGAAATCAAATCTGACTGTTCGCCTTGATCAGGTCGGCGAGGCTGACGTTCGGATTACGGTAGCGGGCATTCCGGTTCGGCTCCTCCGGCTCCGGAGGGGTCGGGATGATGGAGATGGCCTTCTGCGGGCAGTTGTGGACGCAGGCCAGGCAGTTTTCGCACTCCCCTTCGGCGACGGAATGGCCGTCGACCACCTTCCAGGAGCCGTGCGGGCAGACCGACGTGCAAACGCCGCAGCCGATGCAGGCGTCCGTAGCGAAGACGATTTTCTCTGAACGGGTGACCGTCGGCCGCGTGCGGTCACGTCCGGAGGAACGGTAATACCCTTCGCAGATCATCCTGTCCATCTCGGTGACCGGCAGGATGTAATTTTCGCGCTTGTCGATGGCCGCGAGAACGGCGGCGATCTTCTCGGGAATCAGCTGATTCTTCGGGTCCGCCTTCTCCCTATCCGCATCAAAATACGGCAGGTAGGTATCGACCATCTGGATCGTATTGATGTAATTCATCTGGAAACCGTTCTCCTTGGCCAGATTATCCACGAACTCAGGGAAAATCGTGCTATGGGCACCGAAAGTGCCGACGGTGAAGTAATAATCGGCCTTGAACGTGGAACGGGCGATGAAGTCCTGGACGATTGCCGGCGGGATGAAGCAGTAGACCGGGCAGACGAAGCCGATTTCCTCTGCCTCATAGACCGGATTCTCATTGTGGATTTCCTGCGAGATGCTCAGCAGGGTGCCTTCTTCTCCGGCAATCTGGCGTGAAACATAAAGGCTGTTGCCGGTGGCGGAGAAGTAGAAGATCAGCCGTTTGATCCTCTTTTCTTTCTTGGTGTTTCCGCAGGCGGGAAGGGTAGGCATGCAGGTCGCAAGCATGCCGAGGCCCAGCACCTTGAGGGCCTTTCTCCGATTGATGGGGCGATTGATTTCCATACTGGTTTGATTTTTACAAAAGTAGCGTGTTCTGTCGGGAATGAGGTAACCCATTTTTGTCCATTATTAACCAATTTCGCAGATAATCATTATATTTGTCCAACTTGCAGAGACTTATACGTATGAAAAAGGTTTTACGCATAACCAATCCGAATGACTATGCGGCTTATGTCAACGCTCCCCCGCTTCATCCGCTTGTATGCATCCTCCGTTATGAAGAACTGGGGCTCTTCCGCCGGAGCTTGAACCTGTACAGCGTGTATGGACTGTTCATCCAGGACGAGTTTGTCAAGGGCATTTCCTATGGAATGAGGACCTATGAGACCAACGGTCCTTCCATCATTGCGGTGGCACCGGGGCAGATTGGAGGCGTGGAAGACAACGGAGAACTGATATCCCGAAAGGGATGGGTTCTCCTTTGGTCTCCGGAATTGATGCAAGAAACCGCCTGGGGGAAAAAGATGGAAGAATACGGTTTCTTTTCCTACTTCTCCAGCAACTCGCTGGAGATGACGCCAACGGAATGGGACCGGATTTCCCTGCTCATCGGCCAGATGCGTAAAGAAGTCCAGGACCATGAAGACAGCCCTGCCCTACGGGGAGTGCTCCAAGGTTATCTCCATGTGATTCTTGAGTATTGCTACCGCATCTATCTGAGACAAACGGCTTTCGGAGATAAGGTTTCATCCGACATGCTCAAGCGCTTCCACCAACTGCTCCTTGATTATTATGCAGAGAACAAGCAGTTGGGCCTGGGTGTCCCCTCCGTCCAATACTGCGCGTCAGAACTGGCATATTCTCCCCGCTATCTGGGCGATATGATCCACCAGACTACAGGCGGTACAGCCATCGGCTACATCCATTCTTTCGTGGTTGAAAGGGGGAAAAGCCTCCTGATGCATGAGCACAATGTCAGCGAAACGGCCCATTTGCTGGGATTCGAATACGTGCATCACTTCAACCGGATCTTCAAGAAAGTCACAGGCCTCACCCCTTCGGAATTCCTGGCGAAATAGACGTTCGCGTGTCCAAAGAACACGGAAAGCGAGCCTTGCCAATCCGTTCTGCATCTACCTGAATACCAATAAGATAAACCTCAAATAAGTCATCCAGGAAAGTTAGATATAAGTTAACGACCCCGTGTTGCAATAGGGCTCTTCTTTTTTGTGTCAGTAGACCCAATATTGGCTCAATGGATGTCCCCAGGAATAATGCCTATCTTGTCCTCAGATTTGGAAAAGAACTCTTCCAAGGAAGAGAAGGCGGTTCAGCACCGTTCCTCTTACCCCAAACTCTCTCCTACTTCCGAAATCTCTGAAGAAGCGAGAGAAGAGAAAGTCGATCGTCTCCTCAAGAAGAAGAATCTCTCTCTGGTGGAGATGCAGTATATCTATGATTTCCTGATGGACACGGGAAAAGAAAAGTGGCGTTATATCAAGGGATATGAAGGTGTTTATCGCATCAGTTCCACTGGGATTATTGAGAGTTGCCGCTATGGTCGCATCCTGAGTCCTACCCAGCGGAATGGAAAGTTTATTGTCTATATCTGTGAAGATGGAAAAAAGAAAGGAATCACTATCCATAAAGGTGTTGCCGAAACCCTCATTCCCAACCCTTCTGGAGGGTTATCTGTGCGGCCTAAGGATGGCTATTATCTCCACTGTAATGTGAGAAACCTGACATGGATTCCCAGAACGGCTTCTTACAAGACTGCCGCTGAGAAAAAGCAGAGACTGGCAGCATAAAGATAGAGTGGCCAGAGGCGTCAAATAGGTCAAGATAGTTGATAGATTTTATTTGACTGTCTCGTTTTAATCGGCTACATTCGCAATACTTGCTTTATGTCCCTGGCGGTCTTGGTCGGCGGAGGGGCAAATTCTTGATACGTTCGTTTGGTCAATTGGCGGGATTTAGGGCGCGGTTTCTTTGTAATAAATGTGCGAATAATTATATGCTATCGAATGTAGTTGGAGCCCTTTACGCACTGTTTACATCCGTTCTGATGTATTATTTAGTGCAAGATCCCTTGGGGACCAAGTCGGAAGCAAGTAAAATAGCCAATAAGAATAAACAGATTTGTTTAATTTATTTCGATTATATATCTTTGCAAAGATGCAAAGTAAGAGCAACATATCTGTACCTAGCGTGGGAGAGGTAATCCGAGGGCGGATAGCTGAACTTGGAATCAGCCAGACAGAACTGGCTGCCCGAGTCGGCGAACACTTTCAGACTATCTCCGCCATCATTAACGGAAGGCGAGAAGCAACCATATCACTCTCTGTCCGGATTGATGAGGCGTTAGATTTCCCCTCTGGTACGATTGCAATGACACAAACTAGATATCTGGTTTCGAAAGAAATCAGTGAAAAACAAACGGAGAGCATGAACGAGAAACGGCATATTATCTTGGAGAAGGTCAAAGCCAATGGTGGCTTTTGGTCTTACCAAGGTATTCCAGAAAGTTTGGACGATGATGCCGTCATCGAAGCCGCTCTTGTTCATCTTGATCTGGAAGACCTGCCGCTTTTGTTTGGAATATGGAGCAAAGCCCACATCAAGCGGGTCTGGAAAGAACGTTTGGTCAGTCAAGGCAAACGGATGAATGTCTTGAATTACATACTTGCAGTGAAATTGTTCGGAATCAACAACCCGGATAAATACATTTCGAGATATGCCCACGTTTATTGACCTTCCAGAGAAAATAGCGGCAGGACTGACTGAATCAACGAAAGAAGTATTCGCTGATGTTTCTCAATTGGACTGCATAAAGGATCTCGTCCTTTGTGGTGGGACAGGACAGTCCATTCAAATGAATCACCGCTTGAGTGAAGATTTGGTTTTTGAGTTGATTGGTCTTCGGAAAGAACGCCCACAACTCGATTTCGTAGCAATCCTCGGCGAACTGAAAGCCAAGTTCCCTGATGCCAGGGAAGAAATCCTGGGAGAAGATCACCTTCAAATATTCATTAATGAAGGGAAGGTCAAGTTTTCGTTTTTCCGTCCAGAAAACCCCGTCAAATCGATGACTGTTGGAGTTCGGTTCAACAACTTGAAGGCTCCCGTTTTACAAGAGTTGTTGGGGATGAAAGTGTTTGCCCTCTGCGTCAGGACAGTATTTCGGGACTATTATGATATTTATTGCCTGCTTGAAGAAGGATGCAAACTTGAAGAAGCCATCAGTTACGCCAGCTACCTATCCCGTCATAAGATTCGTTCCAAGGTAATGTACTCGCGTCTCCTTTCACCGCAATTGTTCCAGAGAGATAAGGACTTTGATAGGATGTTTCCTAAATACGACGTTTCTGCCGAAGAGATTCGTGACAGGATTAAAGTTGCTATCGAGACCGAGAATCTTAAGATCAAGGCTAGGATATAGACAGGACATTGTCCGGCATCCTTCACCTCCATCTCGACTGCAACCGCGTCGATATGGACAACTGCCTGAACAGCGACCACCAGATCGGTATCCGAGCCAAGACTGCCGCCGAGGAGGTCAACCGCCTGCGGAACTGGAAACGCACGAAGGAAAGGTTCGAGGAGAACAAGGCTCGCATTAAAAAGGATTGCCTCGCGGTCCTGTCAGGAATGTCGGCCTTCTCATGGGAGAAGTATACCGCTGCGCTGGAAGCCAAAGGATATACCGTCAAGTTGAAGATGGATGCTTCGGTAACTGTCCGTGGCTACTCGATCAAGAGTGGGAACTCCGTCTATAAATCCTCCGTTATCGGTCGCGAATTGACGCCATCCCGGATCCAGGAGACTTGGAAGAAGATGCGTCCGGAGAACAGATACGGGCAGATGACCTATGAGGAGCGCCTCGCTTTTGCCACGTCTGATGAAGGAAAGGATTATCTGTTCCCGTTGGGTTTAACCTTGGATGGGAAGAGATATGAAACGAAAGCTTCTGGCGGAGCCGTGAAGGCCTTTCATGAAGAGAGCAGAGCGATCGAGCGAACCCATTCGCCGGAAGAGTCTGGCAATATCTTTCGGACTGCCTTCCTTCTGTTCGTCGGGCAAGTCGATGCCGCTACCACCTTCGCACAAAACTGCGGAGGCGGCGGATCCGCTCCCGACCCCAACTGGGGCCGCGACAAGAACGAGGACGACATCCTCTGGGCCCGCCGTTGCTTCCGCAAGGCGCGGAAGATGGTCACTACGCCTGTGGTGAGGCGAGGAATTAGGAGATAATCCAAAGAAACGTTGAACTGCCGAGGAATCCTTGGCAGTTCAATTATCTTAAATAGTGGTTGTTCCCAAAATGGAAAGAGCCACAGGAACGCTCTTTGGAATTATTTGCCGAGCCTATCGCGCAGTTCGTTCAGTATCTCACCATTGTATCTGAACCACAAGGTTCCTTGAACTGGATGGGTGAACCCCTTCAGACGCTGGGCAAGTGCCGACACTGATGTTGTCTCGTTTCCATAGAGGATATGTCGATCGTCAAGAACCTTGACTTTGATGGAGGGATTGTCAACAAACGTGAGTTCGGCGCCTACGGGGATACCGCATTCACCAAACTTGAATGGCCCACGACGGGCAGTTTCCTTGATCTCCTTTGCTGTTTTCTCATCCTCGATTTCATGGCCTTCTGGCTTGACTTTCTTGAGCCTGTCGGTAGTTCCAGAAATCTTGGCTATACACTCCAGCAGACCATAGGCATCCTCTGCCGACATAGCAAAGAATTCCTTAATGCGCTCCTTTCCATCGAAATTATCGATCGTGCGCAGGTCCGGGTTAAGCTTATCTATGAGTTTGTGTAATTCCTTATCAGTAAGGGACTTCTCCACCTCATAAATGGCGTATGCCCGGAAAGCATAAGGAATGGTCTCGCTACGGTTTAGCTGCTTGAGGCGCTTTTCCAGATTGGAAGCATATCCAATCTTGACATATTCAGGGAAGGAAGGGTTTGTAAGGATGTAGATGCAACCGGTTTCGTGGGCCATTGTCTCTTTGCTTTAGCAGTTAATAAGCAAATGTAGGCATTTTTCGCTGATAATCATAAGAATGGACTATTTAAGCAAACGGTTCATTGTGTCTATACACTTCTTCTTCTGTTCTAAATTCGGGTGGACATAGAGGTTCAGAGTGGTGCTGATGTTGGAATGACCGAGGAGGACACTGACGGTCTTGTAGTCGCATTTGCTCTCGATGCAGCGTGTGGCGAAGCTGTGACGAAGGCCGTGGAAGCGCATCTTGGGAAGGCCTAACTGTTGCTGGAGTTTATTGAAATAGCAACGGTATGTCCGAGGTTCTGTTGGCGTCGCGGCATTTGTAAGCACATAGAAATCGCCGCGAACAACCTTCTTCAAAGGCTTGACCAGGGCAAGCAGGTCTCGCGTCATAGGAACCTCCCGGATGGAGTTCTTGGTCTTGGGTTTGTCCACGATAAGTTCGGTATACTTCTCCTCACCATCCACCAGATAGATTCTCTGGATGGTCTTGCTGATTCGGATGACTCCGGATACGACATCCACGTCATCCCATTGCAGTGCGCAGACTTCGCCTATACGGAGACCAGCGCTAAGACAGATATAGATGCCCAGGTTGAGAAAGGTAAAATGATCCTTTACAAAGGACATTAGTTGCCGTTGATGAGCGAGTGTCAGAACTTCTAGTTCCTGTTTCTCTCGGTCGGTCGGAAATATGACATCAATCTGATGGCCGGGCAATAGACCATGCTTTGTGCCATAGCGCAGGATCATCTTGAGGACAACCAGGATGTCCCGAACTGTCTTCTGACTGAGGCCGGATTCAAGTTTTCGGTTGACTATCCCTTGAACATCCTCTTCCCTGATATCCTCTTTTTCGCTGAGATCTGGGAGCAGATGGCTCTGAATGAGGAGGCAATAAGCCGCATAGGTGGATTTCTTGACATACTGTTTCTTGTCGGCTTTCCAAAGCTCGGCAACTTTGCTAAAGGTGTTGTTCTGTTCCATAATGATAACGAGTTAAAAAGCAAAGTTCCGGCTATCAACCGAGACTATCCTTAATGTCCCGAATTTGAGATTCCCGGGATTTAGTGGTGAATGGGAAAGGATGAAGGCCTCTGACTTGTTGGATTTCTTCTCTACCAATTCACTCTCATGGGAGCAGCTGGAGTATGGAGGAACTGGATTGCTTAATCTCCATTACGGACTCATACACAATGGCCTTCCTACCCAGATAGACATCAATGACTCGTTGCTCCCTGCTATTAAAACCGGAAATGAGCCTCGCAAATTCACCCTCTGTAAAAAGGGAGATATCGCTTTTGCAGATGCGTCAGAGGATACAAATGATGTTGGCAAAGTTGTAGAATTCGTTGATTGTGCCGGAAAGAATGTCGTTTGCGGGCTTCATACCATTCATGGCCGTGATAAACTCGACAAAACAGTACCAGGCTTCAAAGGGTACTCTTTTTCTTCAAAGGCATTTCATGACCAGATCAAGCGTATAGCTCAGGGAACAAAGGTATTCTCAATTAGCGTAGATAATTTTGAAGAGGTATATGTCGGTATTCCAGGCAAAGAAGAACAGAAGAAGATAGCTGCTTTGCTTTCCCTTATTGACCAGCGTATATCTATCCAAAACAAGGTGATTGAGGATTTGATAACCCTTGAAAAGGAGATTATCAACCACGTCTTTAAAACCTTGAACACAGTTTCCCAGCCTCTATCAATCATATCTGAAAGGGTTACAGCCAGGAACACAAATGCCTTGTGTAATAACGTTTTAACTATTTCGGCACGAGATGGACTTATATCGCAATTGGATTTCTTTAACAAGTCAGTCGCAAGTCATAATCTATCCAATTACATTCTTTTGAAGAAAGGTGATTTCGCATATAATAAAAGTTATTCAGCAGACCACCCATGGGGCGCAATTAAGCATCTTGAAATATATGAAGAAGGTGTGCTATCTCCTTTGTACTTCTGTTTTCGCCCTTTAAAAGACCATATCGATACGGAATATCTTCAGCTATATTTCGAGACAGACTTATGGCATAAGCACATCTCAGATATTTCTGTTGAGGGAGCGAGAAATCATGGCCTGCTTAATATGTCGGTTGGAGATTTTATGGCCTTGCCTGTTCCTGTCCCTGAGCTTAATATTCAACACGACATTGCTCGCTCCTTAAAGAGTCTTCGAAACAAAAAGTCCAATGAGAGGAAATATCGAGAGTTCTTATTACGGCAGAAAACTTATCTGCTCTCCCATTTATTTCTCTAGTATTATGCCGCATAGAATCCCTAAATAAGGCACTTCGTCACAATATCTTTTCTACTTTGGTGCCGGAGAAGGAAGTTACCATAGCGGATGTTCTATCTTACGAACAGCCGACAAAGTATATCGTATCTGATACAGAATACTCTGATAATAAAGACTTAACGCCAGTACTAACAGCTAACAAGGCGTTTATCTTGGGCTACACAGAAGAAGCTGAGGGTATTTATGATAAAGGACCTTGTATTATTCTGGATGATTTCACCCTCGATTCCAAGATTGTGGATTTTCCCTTCAAGGTAAAGTCCTCTGCGATAAAAATCCTATCAGCGAAAACCACGGTCCGTTTGCGGTATATTTACGAGTACTTGAAGTTTCTTGACCTCAACACCGGCGAGCACAAGCGACACTATATCGCGGAGATTGAGCCAATGATAATAGAGCTCCCAGAAGAGGACGCCATTCAATCTATCTCGTATCTATTTGACCGAATGGATCATCGCAGAAAAGGACTTGAGAAGGACCTGCAACTGCTTAAATCTCAAAAGGATTATTTGCTACGGGCATTGTTTATATAAACATCGCAGAGAGCAAATATGCCTTTGCTGACTGGAGAGATTGGAGGACTGCTCTTTCGATTCCAATCTTGGTATCAATCATCTCAAACCCTTTTGCCAGGCGTTTCTGGTTATCGAATGATGGGCAATAGATAGCCTCTTTTCCATAATTCTTGAAGTAGATGTGAGGAATCGCCTGCCCGGTCCGATATCTTTCAAAACATACATTCTGTAAAGCGTAGTAGATGTACGGAAGATAGACTCCCTCTTGGGGTGTCATCGAATTAAGAGTTCCTACAAATGAATGAGAGCCATTTACATATCGTAAAGAACCAACGCCGGAACCGTCCTTGGTAATCAATATTGAGTCTTCGTCAGAAAGGGCGTTATCAGTAAACCCAGAGATTCCAGCTGCGCCGTATGCTGGAATCGCACCGTGTCCTCCCAAATCACTCTCTTTCAGCGTTGAGGATGTACAACAAACGCATTCAGAAAGCGTTTTGTTTGCAGTGTTTTTCCCGATTATCTCGTACGCAAGTGCCTTAATTAGAGATTCATATTTCTCAATCACCTTGTTTTGGATTGCAATGCGCTGATCAAGAATGGATAATAAGGCTACAACCTTTTCTTGCTCTTTGACAGTCGGAAAATTGATAACAAGTTCCCGGAGATTGTCGTTATAGATTCTCGTTATAGTAGTTGAATTCAATTTATTCCAGTTCACCCTTGACAAGACGTAATTGAGGAATGGATTGATGTATAATTGTTTCGGATTCGAGAGCCATACAATATTGGAATCCTGGAAATAGGCATCCTCTCCGTCGAATACTATCGTTTTTCCGACAGTTCCAGCGCAAGTAATCATCACTTCTCCCTTCCGGGGATAGTTGTATTTTGCCCTATACTCCTCAAAAAGGTCTTTGGAGATATAAGCATCTGGTGTTCCTCCAATAGTCCCAATCTTAAAGAATGGCACATCACCCTGATCGGAAGTTTGATTGGCAAAAATACGCTTGCACATATAGACGGCACAATCCTCTCCAATCTTTCGAGATTCCCACTCATCGCTGAATCCCGGGAATCTCAAATTCGGGACATTGGGTTTTGTATGTTTCTGAGTATCACTCATAACGATTGTCTGTCAGTCAAATTCTTGATTAGGGATTAGATGATGCCGAGTTCCTTGAGGTACACGTCAATCTGGGCGTCCAGCTCAGCACGTTTGGCCTCCAGCTCCTTGATCTCGCTCATCACGGCCTTGATGTCAATCTCTTCCTCCTCCTCGAAGGTATCCACGTAACGCGGGATATTGAGGTTGTAGTCGTTATTCTTGATCTCCTGCAGGGTGGCGCAGTGGCTATACTTCTCGATCTCCTTGCGCTCCCGGTAGGTGCTGACTATCTTGTCGATGTGCTCCTGGCGGAGTTTGTTCTGTGTCTTGACCTTCTCGAACTCCTTGCTGGCGTCGATGAACAAGATGTTGTCATCCTCCTTGCGGCATTTCTTCATCACCAGGATACAGGTGGGGATGCTGGTGCCGTAGAAGATATTGGCCGGGAGACCGATAATGGCATCGATGTAGTTTTTCTTCTCGATGAGGAACTGACGAATCTTGCCCTCTGCAGCGCCACGGAACAGGACGCCGTGAGGAGCTACGCAAGCCATTGTACCACCGTCATTGAGGTGGTAAATCATGTGGAGGATGAAGGCGTAGTCCGCTTTTGATTTCGGAGCCAGGACACCGGCCTTGCTGAAACGGTCGTCGTTGTTGAACTTGGCGTCAGCGGACCACTCGGCCGAGAACGGAGGATTTGCAACCACCGCGTCAAACTGACGGTCTCCAAACTCATCTTTCTCCAACGTGTCACCGTTCTGGATGTCGAAGTCTTTGTATTTGACACCGTGCAGCAGCATGTTCATCCTGGCTAGGTTGAAAGTGGTAGGATTCTTTTCCTGGCCAAAAATTTCGTCTGCATTACCGCCACGGGCTGTGCGGAGCAACAGAGAGCCGGAGCCACAAGTGGGGTCGTAAACCGTCTTGAGGCGTGTCTTGCCGGTAATCACAATCTCGGAAAGGATGGTACTCACCTCCTGAGGCGTATAGAACTCACCGGCTTTCTTGCCGGCGCCGGCGGCGAACTGACCAATCATATACTCGTATGCATCTCCTAGGATGTCGATGTCCTGTGCGTCACTGAGACCGAAATCAATACCGTTGAGAGCAATCAGCACATCGCTGATGAGTTTGTTTTTATCGTCAGCTGTTTTACCAAGCTTCGGCGAAGCCAAATCAATATCAGAGAAAAGGCCACCGAAATCATCTCCGCTCTCGTGACCGATGGTGCTGTCTTCAATCTTTTTTAGACTACGCTCCAGCTGGGGCAGGATGTTTTCCTTGTGGCTGATGCTCTCGATGATGGAAGAATACAGGAACTCCGGCTCGATGAAGTAGCCAAGGTCTTCCATGCAGATGCGCTGGATTTCCGCTTTTAGTTCCTCCTCGTTTGAAGCCCAGGCCTGCTTGAAAGTTAGGCCATCCTCGCTGAGCTGGTCGTTGATGTACAGCTCAATCTTCTCGGAGAGGTACTTGTAGAAAATGAATCCGAGGGTGAAATACATGAAGTCACCGGCGCTCATGTTTCCACGGAGTTTATTGGCAACGTCCCAAAGCTGGGTACGGAGTCTCTGTTGCAGTTCTTCGCTCATATTTTATTATCCCTTTATTCCCAATTAAATAGATCAAAAATCTCACGCATCTTCTCAACGATGCGGCGCACGGTCGCGCTTCTGGCCAGCAGGCCCATCTTCTTTTTACGGACGGCTTCCTGGATGATTTCGGGCTTCTCGCGGCCCAGGTAATCGTACTCTGACATATACTTGCCAAGAGCCTCAGCATCTACACCTTCCTCTGATGCTAGTTCTTCCACTGCCTCTGTCTTCTTCTCAATGATATAATCCTTCAGACGGGTTTCCAAATCCATTGTCCCATCGGCCTTGGCCCGCTGGAAGCCTTCCTTGTCATAGTCCACGTTGGCCTTGATAAAGCCGTCGATCAGGCGCGTCTTCTTGCGCATGGTGGCATCCTTGATCATGGTGTCCAGAATCTCCTGACGCTTCTGTTCGTAATCTTCATCGGAAGGATTCAGGTTGCTGATGAGGGAAAGGATATAGGCGACGTTGATGACGTCGCTATGCAACAGTTCAAGGCAGAAGTCGATGTCTTCCAGCCGGCCACCCTCACCATATTCGGCCTGTGGCTCTTCCAACAGACGTGGCTCCTCAGGATTATCCTCCTTGATGAAACCAACGGTCATATCAAGATACTTGGAACGATAGTCGTTGTAGTCCTGCTCAGAGAGGATGAGGCCCGGATCATCCGCATTATAGTCCTCATAGATTTGGATTTCTGCGTGCTTCTTGATGATATCACGGAAGGCCAGAAGGAATTTCTTTTTGTCGTATTCGCTCTTGAGAGCGTCCACGGATTCCATTGTGGGGTACTTTTGGAGGAAGGCCTCACTGAGTTCGTTCAGTTCCCGCTTGACCTGCTTGAATTCCGGACGCTGGACACCCACATTGGGGTCTCCGTCGCAGAAGAGCTTGAGGGATTCATCCACCTTGTCCTTCAAGTCGCGGAAGCAGAGGATCTTGCCGAAGCGCTTCTTCTCGTTCAGGATACGGTTGGTACGGCTGAAGGCCTGCAGGAGTCCGTGGTACTCCAGGTTCTTATCCACATAGAGCGTGTTCAGTTTCTTGGCATCGAAGCCGGTGAGGAACATACCCACGACAATAAGCAGGTCGATGGGTTCCATGCCGGCCTTGCGCTTTTTCATACGCTCGTTGATGTCATCGTAGTAGGCGCCGAAGTTGTCTGTGGTGAATGCCGTGCCGAAATGGGCGTTGTAGTCATCCATGATGGCCTGCAGCTCATCGGCCTGAACGGAATCGGTTTCAAAGCCCTGGTTCATTCCGGTCTTGGCGTCATCCTGACTAGTATTGGGAGCGTAGGTGAAGATGGCGGCAATCTTGATGTCTGGCTGCAGGTCTTTGAAGATCTTGTAGTATTTGAGCAGCATCGGGACGGACTGCACGGCAAAGAGGGCGTTGAATTCGCCGTCGAAGGTGGACTTGCGGAAGTTGTTGACGATGAATTCCGCAATGGTCTTCATACGGATCTCGCTCTGCTCATTGGAGTCCAACTTGCCCTGGTAATACTCTACAAGGAAGCCCAGGACGTTTTCATCCGCGATGGCGTCCTTGATCATATATTTGTGGAGGCATTCACCAAAGACCTCGAACGTTGTGATGTCCTGCTTGGCGTTCTCCGGGAAGATGGGTGTGCCGGTGAAACCGAATATCTGGAGATTCCTGAAGAAATTGACGATGTTGCGGTGGCACTCACCGAAATGGCTGCGGTGGCACTCATCGAAGATCATCACAAACTTCTTGTCCCTCAGATCTTGAATCCGCTTGTTGTAGAAGTCCTTCTTAATGGCGGTATTCAGCTTCTGGATGGTTGTGAGGATGATTTTCTTATCTGAATTCAGTCGCTTTACCAGCTCGTAGGTGTCATCGGTGCCGTCAACAGCGCCAGGCTCAAAAGCTTCGTACTCACTCTTGGTCTGGGTGTCCAGGTCATGGCGGTCCACGACGAAGAGAACTTTATCGATACCGTCCAGTTCGGCGACCAGCTGCGCTGCCTTGAAGGACGTCAGCGTCTTGCCGGCGCCGGTGGTGTGCCAAATATATCCGTTCTTGTTGGTGTTTTGTACACGGTCCAGGATCTTCTCTACTGCGTAGTATTGGTACGGGCGGAGGACCATCAGGCATTTGTCTCCCTCATGCAGGACGATGTACTTGGAAATCATCTTGCCCAGGGTGCATTTGTCAAAGAAATGGGCCGCGAACTGGCTGAGGTCATTCACTGGCTCATTGTTGATGAGGGTCCAATTGAAAGTGAATTTGTAACCGCAATTCGGGTTATTGGCGAAATAACGCGTGTTTACGCCGTTGGAGATGACGAAGATCTGGATGTAATCAAACAATCCCCGGAAAGAGGTCTTCTGATAGCGCTGGACTTGATTGTAGGCCTGCTTTAATTCTACACCGCGTTTCTTTAGCTCAATCTGTACAAGCGGAAGGCCGTTGATAAGGATGGTAACATCATATCGGCAGGTTTTTCGTCCTTCAACGGTAATCTGGTTGGAGACCTGAAATTCGTTCTGGCACCAGTGGTTCTTGTTTAGGAACTCTACCCAAATGCGATGCTGGCCATCCTCGGTTTCCATCGGAAAGAGGTCTCGAAGTTTCTTCGACTTCTCGAAGAGGGTTCCGCCTTCCAGATAGATGCATATCTTCTCGAATTCCTTATCGGTAAATGCCGTGCGGCCGATTTCTGCCAGCGCCTTAGCATTATGTTTTTCCAGTTGCTTCTTGAAGTTGCTGAGCAGATTCGTTTCTTCCTTGATCTGGACATACTCGTAGCTCATGTCCTGCAAGGTCGAGATCAACCCGTTCTCAAGAGCCTGTTCGCTTTGTGCCGTCATTTCACTTAATTAGTTAATTAGGGATTCTTTCCACAACTTACAAAGTTAACTTTTTAAACGGAAGAATGTAAGATAAAACTCAGCTAAGCTTCAAACACTGTGGATTCCAACAGGAAAAACTTACCCTCCGAGAATAGGGAATGACGCTTTTCCAAGATTATTAGGGGTCATAAAGGACGCTTTTCCAAAGAAAATCGACCTCCAAAAGGACGCTTTTCTAAGTTGGTCATCTGAAGACTGAGGCGAAAAAACCAAAGATATGCGTCTTTTATTTCGGTTTTTCGTAAGTTATTTACGAAAATCACCAATAGAAGCGCAGAATAGCGGTTTTTATTATCCGTGAATAATCGAATGATGCACGGTCTTCAGGGACCAAGTCGGGACCAAGTCGACAAAAAACATCTTTTATATTCTTCAAGATAGATATGGACCAAATGTATTGGCTTTTTCGTTTGAATATCAGAAGTTTAGATTAAAACTTGATTCGACACTTGGCTGTCTTTTGATTAGACACTTGACTGTTATGGGGCTTGCTATTTGGCGTTGAGTAGCGAAATCAGGAACCCTAAACAAACAGTGGCACTAAGTCGGCACCAAGTCAGGCACTAAGTCAGCACTAAGTCGCCAAAACGCCTATAAATCGGCAAAAAGTCGGCAAAAACTGAGACGCAAAAAGAGCTAACCGCTGAAAATCAGATAGTTAGCTCTTTTTGGGGTGCCCCGGGCGGGAGCACTTTTGCTATTGATTATTAAATAGTTGATGTTTTTACAAGCTAATTTACAAGCCCTCAATTAAAGGGACAAGGAGGTCTCGTCAATCTTTAAGACAGCCTATCGGAACAACGAGTACACCATCTTCAGCCCGGCGATAGGGATACTCTCCGATTCCGGTAAGAACCATCAGGAAGGATGGCGCTTTCATTTTCTCCGTATCAATCTTTCCAGCCAGTTCAATAAGAGTGGCCACGCCATCTTTTATCAGTGTCTCACCTCCCAACTTGATCTCCACTAATCCATAGGATCCATTCCTTAAATGGACGACGGCATCACATTCCAACCCCTCCTTGTCTCGGAAATGATAAACATCTCCACCCAAGGAATCTGCATATACACGCAAATCTCTGACAGCCATCGTCTCGAATAGGAGTCCAAAAGTATTCGGGTCATTCAATAAATCCTCAGGGCCAACACCCAGGGCAGCCACGGCGATGGACGGATCAGTATAGTATCGGGTGTCCGACGTTCGGATTGCCGTTTTGCTCCGAAGATTGGGATTCCAGGCTTTCATATCTTCAATGACGAAGATCTTCTTTAGAGCCTTTACATAAGAAGCAATTGTCTCGTCGCTGATACCATTCTGTTCGTTGGAGGAAATATCGGCCAGAATGGTTGGAATGGTAGCCTGAGAACCCTGTTGCCGAGCATAAGAGCGCATGATGCGTTTTGCCCTCTCTTCGTCACGGGAGACTCCGTCTGCACGGGAAATGTCAGTTCTCGTGATAGCTTCATAGTATTCAGTGGCGATGGTCAAAGCCGCTTTGCGTGTCTTCTTCTTTGTTGCGCTTGGCCATCCTCCGCGGCAAGTCAAATAGGCAAGATCCTCGATAGAGATAGAGGATCTTCCATCCAAGG
>Ga0256405_10007572_pt1 | contig 16187 bp, 18 predicted proteins | sample RumenRJG_02DNA_FD_189096 | JGI IMG/M metagenome (GOLD analysis project Ga0256405, IMG submission 189096) | Bovine rumen microbial communities from Lethbridge, Alberta, Canada - RJG_02 | ecosystem: Host-associated > Mammals > Digestive system > Stomach > Rumen | place: Canada: Alberta...
CGGAAGCTTAAGTTCCAAAAGGACCACGTCAGGCCGTATTACTGACTCCCTTATCATAAAACAAGTGCAGCAGGTCAGTCATCTGGCTGATAACTATACCGACTACACTTTATAGCGTACTAAAAGACCACAACCGAACAGATGCGTGACGCTGTTTCAAAGCCGCGGTCTTTGTGTTTTTATTCTCTCAGTCTTCTTTCGTTTTCCAGGTATTCGATCTTTCCCTGCAACCTGCCGACCCCATACATCAGAAGGGTTGCGACCAACAGGTTGAATATCGCTACAAAGGAATTGGCGGAAGAGGCGGACAGGTTTATGATTCCAAGAGTCAGATTTGCCAGGCCGAGAGTCAGGACCATCCTGTATATCCTGTTCAGATGATCCAGTCTTGAATCGAGATCGGAGAAGATATCAAAACTGCCCAGTTCACTTCTTTTTCGGAAGTATATCCACTGAAGGACCCTGCCGATATATTCCGCACCGGTCTCTTCCATGAAGCTGATATAATCCTCGTCATACGGATGCATCTCCAGGCGTACCGTATATTCATTGTCTTCGGTCTTTTCGAATGTGTATCGGCAGTATCCGACTTCAACGAGTGTCCATCCCTTGACCGCCATTTCGTTCAGCCATCTTTCTTCCTTTTCAAAGTCCCATACCCAGAACCATTTGTGTTTTGTCATTCTTTCAGTCATCGTTATTTGCCTCCCATGATCATATCGCCGTTTTCAACGAGCTCTCTCAGCCGTTCGATCTCATTGTTCAGGATCTTCAGACCCGTTTCCGTGATCTGATAGTTCTTCTTTCTGCTTCCGTCTTCTACGGGCAGCTGTACGATCCATCCTTTTTCCACCAGAGAATTCAAAGCTCCGTAGAGCGTGCCTGCCGCAAGCTTTACCCTTCCCCTCGACAGTTCTTCCACTTCCTGCATGATCCCGTATCCGTGCTGCGGATCATACAGTGCGAGAAGGATGTAATATGTTGCCTCAGTAAGTGCTATGTTTTGCAATTTGGATCTACCTCCTATATTGTCAAACGATATATCGTCTCTCGATATATATACTATATCGTCATCCGATATAGTTGTCAAGCATGTTTCCGGCTTTTTAAATATACCGATCGTATCAGATTAGCGATGATCCGATGATAAATATATCCCGACAACGAAAAATCTATAAAATTACGTAAATGACCGTTCATAAACCGTTCTTTAGACTCATTGTTATATAGCGCGCACAGTACTATACAGACATAAGGAGGACAGAAGAATGAAGAATATATTCAAAAAAATACTCTTATCCGCACTCAGCACATTATTGATCATAAATATGATCCCGGGCGCCATCTACGCCGACGAGATCGTAGCAGAATCCGAAGAAGCAACCCAGGAGACGATCCAGGCTTCGGAAGAAACGAAGGAAGAGATCCCGACGGAAGTCGCGATCGAAGTGACAAAGCAAGAATCCCTGGAAGCAAAATCAGAAGTTTCTGAAAAGGCAGAAATGAAAAAGGAAGTTCTTGCGGAAGCAGAAAAGAAGGAAGAAGCTCCTGCGATCAAAGAAGAAAAGAAAGCAGAAGCAGTCATCGAAGAAAAGGCCGTTGAAGCAAAAGAAGCAGAACAGGTCGAGATCGTTGAAGAGGAAGTGATCGAAGAGGTCGCACCGAAACCGGAAAAGATCAAGATCACAGTCACATTCACCGGCATCATCAACACCAACGGTACGATCAAGACTTCTTCCCAATCCTCAACGCTCAGCGCAAAGGCATACAGCTGGAGGCTCTTACAGGGGAAGTTCAACAACCAGGTCACCTTCAAAGACTTCACATTAAAAGGCACAAAGTACCACTTCACCGGTAACTGGGCATACGAAGACGGAACACTCGTAAGCATCCCGATGGAATTCCGCTATGATGACTTCAACGCAGATACCGTCATCACCATCCATCCGATCTACGACATCATCGAACCGGCCAGACTGAACTACTACAAGATCGACAACATCTCTACCGGTTCCGGTTCCTGGGCAAATACAGCAGGCACCTTCACCACTTACACCAACGAATTAAGAACTCCTGATGCACAGGCACACTACCAGTTCATGTACTGGCAGGATGCAGAAACAGGCAAGATCTACAACTCAGGTGACAAGTACTCCATCAAGGCATCCGAGATCGGAGACGGCAACACCAAAGAAGTCAGACTCTACGCGATGTGGCAGCCATCCCTGACTCTTCGCTACCACGACATCGACGGTACGGTCAGTTCCACTAAAGAAGCATACGAAGATCTGAACGCTTACGGATACGATGCACCGGAAGCAAGCGGCTGCACCTTCCTGGGCTGGAGCGACGCAAACGGAAACGTGATCGCAAACGACACAGTCTATACCTTACCGGCTCTGACTCACGATCCGGTTCAGCAGAAGATCGTCGACTTGTACGCATTCTACTCAACATCCTATGAAGTACATCACCACACACAGGAATTAGACGGAAGCTATTCCTTGAAAGAAACCGAACACTTCGATGACATCATCGTCAACACAACGGTGAACGCAAACGCAAAGGAATTCGAAGGGTTCACATTCGATGAGAACAGCCGGATGAGCGCAAACGCAAAAGCAGGTCTGATCCTGGATCTCTACTACAACAGAAACAGCTACAAAGTATCTTACGAATATGAGAACGCTCCGGAAAACGCACCGGCATTACCGGAAACAAAGAGCTACCTGTTCGAAGAAGAAGTCAAGATCGAAGAGATCGCAGAACTGGAAGGTTACAGCTTCTCAGGATGGAACACGGAAGATTTCCTGATGCCTTCAGAAGATGTCGTCATCAGAGGGTCCTTCGAGATCAATACATACACCGTCAGATTCGTAAACGATGACGGTACGGTCCTCGAACTGGATGAAAAGGTCGAATACGGAACCATGGCTTCCTATGACGGTGAACAGCCGGTCAAGGAAAGCGACGGAAGATACAACTACACTTTCAAGGGCTGGTCCAAGGAACTCAGTGAAGTCAAGGAAGACCAGGAATACATCGCACAGTATGAAGCAGAAATGATCCCGGTGATCATCGAAGACAAGCCGGTCTCTCCGACACCGGCAGCACCGGTCTCCCCGGCTCCGATCAACGTTCCGAAGCAGGCAGAAACAGAGATCATCGATACTCCGACTCCTCTGGCTGAACCGGAAGTGAAGATCGAGGAACAGGAAGCTGTCACTGAGATCGTCATCGAAGAGACGGCAGCACCGAAAGCAGAATTCAAGACCTGGGCATTATACAATCTGATCGCAACGGTCGTCACGATCCTGACCGGTCTGGTCATGGGAATCAGCTTCTTCAGAAAGAAAGATGAAAAAGAAGAAGATGAGAACAACGAAGAAGATGAAAACAGAAACGGACGCAAGTGGTCCAAGTTCCTGGGAATCATCCCGATGATCGTCTCCGTCGTAGCCTTCATCCTCACGGAAGATATGAGAAACATGATGGTCCTGAAAGACAGATATACCCTGATGATGATCGTCATCGCCCTGATCAATCTGGCCCTGGCATTCATCACAAGAAACAGAAAAGAAAACAAGGAGGAAGAAGAAACTCTCGAACTGACAGAAGTATAAAAATAACAAACACAAAAAGAAGAAAGGTGATCGAAACGATCACCTTTTCATTGTCCTACAAAAAACGTCGGCAAGGATGCCGGCGATAATATGGACAGGATATGAGATATACCGTCAGGAGTTCCGGTCCTCTGAACCGTTCTGTGCGAGATCGCGCGGAGTCCCGAGGATCCCGGAAGTATCGGGGCGGTATCTGAGGCGTTCTTTCCGTTCTGCCAGTCCCCGGCTCATACCGTCGACATAGGCCTGATAGAGGACCTTGACCTCGACGTTGTATCGCTGGGAGAGCTCCCTCAGGATGTCGACTGGGATCGTCATATCGTTGCGGTCGTCATAAAGGCCGTAGTGCCAGCCGAGGTCGTGCGCTTCTTCCTCGATCTCTTTCGGATCGGCGCTGTCTTCCCAGGAGGACATCATCTTCTTTCGTCTTTGGACGGACAGAGAGTTGTAGAGAAGACCGATCACGAGGGCTACAGCCAGCGCAAAGGCGCACATGGCTGATGCCGCAAAGGAAGGAGGCAGCTGATCGGTGAGGTGGTAGAGGTCCTGCCATCCCCCGTATTCTTCTCCGACCATGACGACAGAGGTCATATAGATGGCGGCATAGAGAAAGAACGGAGCGAGACAGATAAGGGAATCAAAGAAAGAGAAACGGAAATCGGATTCGACCGAAAGAAACAGGATGAGTGCCATGATCGGACAGACCAGGTGGAGCCAGAAATTCATCCCTCCCAGAGCCATCTGTTTTCCTTGCGTCGGCAGGATGAAGAGGAAGGCAAAAGCCATGGTCAGTGTGGTACAGATCGCTCCGCTGTACTGGATCATCCCGACCCACTTCGGGAAGCAGAAGCGCTTGACCCGTACACCTTCGACGGCGTAAGGGATCAGGAAGGCCGCACCGATCGCAGATAGGGTATTGGAATTGGTCGTGAAGTATTTGAACAGTGAATATCCGGAATCGGTCTGCTGGTAAGAGTAGGTCTCAAGCAGTCCGACGCCCACCGCATAGGAGGTACAGACACAGACGATGACGGCAGAGACGAGGGCGGTCACGCTCCTCCTCTTGTTGAGAGAGATCATCATCTGTCTTCCGGTGCTGAGGTTATTTTCCGCGGATTCGATGTTTTTGGAATTGTATCTGCGCAGAGTCGGCCCCAGATAGACGGAACGGTCAAAGCCCAGGATCGGGAAGAAGATCTGAGGCAGGAAATTCAGATAGAAAGCGAAGACGGAGTTCTTCTGAAAAGATACGGACAGTTTCCATCTCATGATGAAGGAAAGCACAAAAGAAAGGAAGAGGGTCCCGAAACAGAAGCAGCCCTGGATCCCCATAGCCAGAAGATGACCATCCTTTGGATACAGCAGAAGGAAAAAGACCTTCAGGAAGACGACCAGGAATCCAAACTTCTCGCTCCACGCCAGGGAGAAGAGGGTATACTCGTTGACTCCCGGGATCAGTGCCAGAAACGGACTCCTTCCCGCTTTTTTGAAGATGCCCCACATCCCCAGCATCGTCAGCAGATCGGAAAGAACGATGATCGCGATCTGAAGGAAGGGAGCGCTGTGATGTATCAGTTCCGCGTAGAAATACGTGTTCATAATCGGATCAGTTCAATGTTTATCCGTGTGTCCTGATGTCCTTTTTGGGGACCCGGATCTCCGAAGAGACGATGGCTTCCTTCGGACAGACCAGAACACAGAGATGACAGCCGACGCAGCGTTTCGGATCCAGCTGAGGATGTCCGTCAACGAAACGGATCGCCTGATGTCCTCCATCCATACAGGAGACATAGCAGCGTTCACATCCGACACACTTCTCGCGGATGAATCGCGGATAGATGAGATAGGAACGGTCGAGTTCTTCGACCGGAACGACGTTGTCGAGTGCGGTATAACAGAGATCCCCGATCGATGCGATATTGTTTCTCATCATGTAGAGGACAGTTCCGTCTTTCAGTTCATCGATCAGCCGGTATCCGAACTGCATGACGGCCGTGGTGACCTGAACGGTGCCTGCACCCAGGGCGATGAATTCCAGGGCGTCCTTCCAGGTCTCGATCCCGCCCATGGCTGAGATGTGGCGTCCTTTGAGGTTTTCGTCTTTTCCGAGCTCTGCGATGAAACGCAAGGCGATCGGTTTGACCGCCTTTCCGGAATAGCCGCCGATCGACGCATGGAAGGTCTCGTTGGTCGGATCGACCTCGACTTCGATCAGGCTCTTGATCGTGTTGATCGCCGCAACGCCGTCCGCTCCTCCCCGGATCGCCGCATCGGCGCTCTCTTCGATATGGGTCACGTTCGGTGTCAGCTTGGCGATGAACGGGATCCTGGAACGTTCCTTGACGACTCTGGTATAACGTTCCACCAGTTCCGGGATCTGTCCGACATCGCTGCCGGTATTCTCCGCAGTCATGTTCGGACAGGAGAAATTGAGTTCCAGCGCATCGACACCGGCTTCGTTCATGACATCGGTCAGATACGCCCATTCTTCTTCGTTCCTTCCCATGATCGAGACCATCAGGAACTTGTTCGGATAGTTTTTCTTTAACCGTTTGAACGTCTCGATGTTTTCTTTCAGTTCATAGTCGGAGAGCTGTTCGATGTTTTTGAAACCGATGATCCGATGGTTGTCTCCCCGTACGGCGGAAAAGCGAGGAGATGCCTCAATGATATCCATCAGACAGACCGTCTTGAAGGCGACACCTGCCCAGCCCATGTCAAAGGCGCGGGAACAGGTCTCATAATTGGATGCGACGACGGAAGAAGACAGAAGGAACGGGTTCTCCAGAGGGATACCGCAGAAGTCGGTCTTCAGGCGGTCGTAATCCAGTTCGACCTTTTCCCGTTCTTCCTGCTTGAGGGATGTCATGATGTCTTTGATGCGGACGTGTTCCGGACAGACTTCTTCACATCTGGCGTCGCAGTTTATGCAGGGCAGCGGTCCGCTCAGTCTGTTTTCAGCGACGTCCTTATTGTCGAAATAAAGGTTCCTCAGGATCTTGTGAGGCTCCAGGAGACCGCAGGCTTTCGAGCACTTGCCGTGGTGACATAAGAGACAATCAAAATCGATCATGGTTTCTGTCCTTTCTTTGACGGTGAAGTTCAGGAATATCGGTTGACCTTGGTCAGATAGAAAATCAATGGATGAATATCAGTGAAATGATCTTGAACAGCAGATAGAAGACGTGGATGACGACAATGGCAAAACAGATCAGTCCGAGCGTATAGAAACGTCCGTTCTGTGTCTTATCCCAGATCAGCTGCAGCAAAGGATTGCCGTAAGGATCGCGCAGGAACATGAAGTTCTTGTCGAAGATCCTGTCTACGGCATACATGATCCCGATCAGGACCAGGATCTTGGGAATGGATGCCAGAACGCCGGAATAACCGAGCGGGATCTCATTGCAGACGAAGCGGGCGACGATGTAGGCGATGATCAGTCCGTGATAGAGGAACTGATGGATCGTATAGAAATTCCATACAGGCAGCGGTGTCGTCGTCGGAACGAGGACAGCCATGATGGCGGCCGGCAGGAAGAGGATCAGCAGCATCTGCAGGAAGAAGGAACCGTCATACCAGATCGAATCCAGGACGATGAAATAGGCACCGAAGCTGCAGACTTCCAGAGGCAGATAATCGGTGAAGACGACATCGGATCTTCTGAGGACGAACATCTTGATGACATCGCTGAGGATGAGGATCGCACCCAGAGATCTCATCAGGATCACTCTTGTCGAGAGTTCGGCGTTTTTATACGCCAGGGTATACAGGACCGTCAGGACGACAGTGAACGTGAGCCACAGAAAATGGCCCGGTTTGAACTGTCCGTATCCCAAACCTTCAGGGATATTGTCTTTATGTGTCCAGAAATGCTTCATGATGGTTACAATCTCATTATATATTTTTTCAGGAGTCCTGACGACAAAGGAAAAAGAGAAACCGTCACAGTCGAAAACACAAACTCCAAGGGATGGAGTTCATAATATAATTAGAAGTAATAACAGGGGACAAGGAGAGAGTATATGGCTGAAGTATCTGACCGTTACACCAAAACGACCTACAGGATCATGGAGGCTTTACTTGAAGTCGACCAGCTGGATGATGCGCTGGCGGAAAGCCTGCAGATCATCGTAAGGGAACTTCATTCGACGGCGGGAGCGATCTGGTATCTGGATGAGAAGACAGACAAGCTTCATCCGATCTTTCATATCGGTCCGGCGGATATCTCAAACATCTCAGTCGAAAACGGCGTAGGGATCGAAGGCCTTGTGACCAAGACCGGGAAGTCGATCATGATCACGGATGCGGAGACCGACCCGCGCTTTGAACCGACTGTCTTTGATGACTACGGACTGAAGACGAAAACACTGATCTGTGTCCCTTTGAACAACCTGAAAGAAACGATCGGCTGCGTGCTGATCGTCAATAAAGAAGACGGCGAAAGCTACAACGAAGAAGAGCTGAAACTGTGCGAACACATGGCTTCCCTGGCAGCGATCACGATCGATGAGAAAGGGCTGATCGTTGAGACGGGAGAGACGAAGAAGGTCCTGGCTTCCCTGAAGAACGTCATCAAGGAATTCCCGTCCGGGGACGGCGTCCTGCGGGTACTGAAGGGGATCAACCTGGACATCTATGAGAACGAATTCGTCGTCGTGCTCGGAGAATCGGGCTGCGGAAAGTCGACCATGATGAATATCATCGGCGGGATGGACTATCTGACGGAAGGTCAGCTTCTGATCGAAGGAAAGGACTTCTCCAAGCCGACCGATCACGAACTGACGGCGTTCCGGAGACAGTATGTGGGATTCATTTTCCAGTCCTACAACCTGATGCCTAATCTGTCGGCGGTCGAGAATGTGGAATTCATCTCGGAACTCGTCGACGATCCGATGCCTCCTGAGACGGCGATCAGACTGGTCGGCCTGGAAGAGAGAGCGGACAACTATCCGTCGCAGCTTTCCGGCGGTCAGCAGCAGCGCGTCTCGATCGCAAGGGCGATCGTGAAGAACCCGAAACTGATCCTGGCCGACGAACCGACTGCCGCCCTGGATCTCTCCACCAGTATCGAAGTGCTGAAGGTGATCGAAGATATCGTCAAGGAAAAGGGAACGACGGTCATGATGGTCACACATAATCCGGAGATCGGGAAGATGGCGGACCGCGTCATTAAACTGCGTTCCGGAAAGATCGCTTCCATCAAGCGCAACATCCATCCGTTACATGCGAAGGAGCTGTCCTGGTAGATATGAAGAAGACACAGCTGAAGGACCTGTTGCGAAATATCAAAGGTCAGCTGATTTCCTGGCTGTCGATCGTTGTGGTCGCAATGATGGCGATCACGGCCTTTTTGGGTGTGCGTTTTTCCTCCAAGTCCCTGTACGATGATGCGAACAGGATCTACGAAAATTCAAACTATCGGGATATCGAACTGTTTTCGACAGTCCTCTTTGACGAGAACGATGCGGAACAGATCCGTAAAGTTGAAAGTGTCGAAGATGCGGAAGGCGTCTACAGTGTCGGTCTGTCCGTGAATTTCAAAAACGAATCAAAAGGAGTGGATGTCGTATCGCTGACCGAAAGGATCAACGTGCCTGAGGTCTTCTCCGGCAGACTTCCGCAGGATCGCAATGAGTGTGCCCTGGAAGAAGAAGTCGCATCTGCGATCGGTGCAGGGATCGGCGATATCGTGACGATCGAAGATCCGAACGACTATCTCCTGAACAAATCATTCACTGTCGTCGGGATCGTCTGTCATCCGGACAACCTGGCATCCGAAGGTCAGGTCCCCGGCAACCGCTATGTGGTCGTCACCAAGGACGTCATCAATAAAGAGACATTTTTAGACTGTTATACAAAGATCGAGGTACTGCTGAAGGATGCGTATGGAATAATAGGACTAAATTCAAAAGGCTCGGCAAATAAAGGGTTTTTGAAGCTTAGTCCTATTTTGTTTAGCCCACAAATGAGACTAATGATCGATTTAAGGAGGAAACATGCGCAGAATGAAGATCTTTCTGCGAAGCGTAGTGCTGCCTGTAACTCTGGCAGTACTGTTAGCGATGTTGTTCCGTCCCGTCTATTACAAAGACAATCAGCTGAACATACTCCTGATGTGGATCTGCATCGGAGTACCGTACGGTATTCGAAGGATGTTTCTTAGGCTTGTGCCGCATAAGTATGATCTTGCCGGCACGGTCGGAGTAGTTGCTTTGGATGTTGTGTTGGGAGGAATCATCGGAGGCTTCGCACTTATATTCCAGATTCTTAGAGGTGTAATCGAAACCGTAAAAGGGTAAAATGGAATTACATATTTGTTTCACACAGGTATGGGATAATCAATTACAGAAAGGCAGGGATCAGATATGGCTCAAGGCAGATTTCAGGTTGATCAGACAGTTTATCTGATCTCTTCTGTTAATTGGATCAAAGAAGCTAAGGTACTGAAGTACTCCGGAGGATTCTATACAATCAAATGGACAGATTCTGACGGAGGAACCAGAGTCAGGGAATCAAGGCTGTATGCTTCAAAAGAAGAAGCTGAATCAGCCAGAGATTCCGTAAAGAGAAACAGAGCGTAAAATCGAAATTGTGAGGGAACCATGTATACAATAAAAACTGAAAACTTCATTCTTACATTAACGCCTGTTGTAAATTCTGTCATGATAAACGTATGGAGCGAAGGCTTTTCTGCGGAATCCTGTTTTGATACAGAGGACGTATTGATTGCGGATTTTGCTTCCCAGCTGAACGAAATGTATCAAAAACTGGACGGATCAGCCATCATTCAGGACCTGTATGAAACAGATAGTTATATTGAGTTCATCGCTCAAAAATGTGGCCATATAACTGTTAGGGGACAAATCATCTGGTCCAGAAATCGGCATACACAACAACTGACTTTTGAGAACGAAGTTGAGCAAACATACTTACGGGATTTTGTCAGTGCGTTGACTGCTGATTATGCAAAAAATGCAGAGCAATAAATTCTCGTTTATCGATATATTCCATTTAGTGCTTCTAGTCGAGACGGTCGTTCTGCTGTCAAGAAAATGAGGTCAAAGGGTCGAAAATGGCTTGAAATAACAGGTACAGATAAGACAGAAAAACATGTATCTGTCATTCAGGGGTGACTCAAAGCAGCCAGGAATTTGTTTTCTTGGCTGTTTTAAACTCTATGGAACGTTTGTATCGTTGTTTAGCTATGGAATTCTGGCTTTTAACGCTTTTAATTAATCAAAAGTTCATCGATTTTAAAAGTAGAAATAAGAAATATGTACTCAGAAAACCGATAAAATAATCCTGTGATGGTACAGAATGACAAACAACTGTCGCCTGTACTATTTTTTTGAAATTGCTGAAACTATTTAAACCGCGGTTACGAATATATTAGTGAAGGGAGGTGAATAGGGTGGATGAAGAAAACAGATTGATTCTGAAAATACAAAGGTACCGATCCAAGAGAGCAGCTGATCTTTTGGTAAGAAGGTATTATCAGGAAATATATGTTTATGTCTATCGTCAGACTAACAGGAAAGAAGATGCACTGGATCTGACGCAGGATATCTTCATTTCAGCCTTACAGACAATCGGATATTATGATCCTGCAATAAGCACCTTCCGAACATGGCTATATCGTATCGCGACGAATAAGGTAATTGATTTCAGAAGAAAGTATAAACCGGTAATACTGTCGATGGATGAAATCGAAATGCAGGATGCGATAGACTATACGCTGCAGTTTCAGAGTTCTCAATTGCTGAAAGAGATTGAAAATTATGTTTCACGCTTTGACGACTTATCACAGATGATATTCCGCTTACATATCTATGATGATCAGTCATTTAAGGAAATATCTGAGACATCAGGCTTATCGGAGTCAACAGTCAAAAGTAAATTTTACAGATTGCAGAAACGCATCAGGGAGGAGTTTAGAGATGAAGTATGAAAACATGGAAAAGATTCTCAGTGAAGAAGAGATCAATGAGTCTGTCAATCTGATTATTACGAAAGGATTGGCGCATAAACCATTATTTGAGTATAAGAAGATTTCCCTTAGAAATCTGATCTTTGGAGTTGAGGATTGCGTACTAATTGCCTTTACGCTATACACAGGATTTATGATTGTTTTTTCAATCATGTCATCAAAAGGAACGCCGTTTATTCCCTTACAGTTTTTGCTTTCACCGCTGTTGTTTGCTGTAATGATGTATCTGTCTATGTGGAAAGATATCATGAATAAAACTTTGGAATGGAAGCAGGCATGTAGATTCAGCTACAAATATCTAACCATATATCGAATGGTTCTGTTTGGCGGATCCTCAATGCTTTGTAACGTTGTATATAACATCCTGATCTGGAAAATAACAGGCGGCCATTACAGTTTCCTGTGGATCATGAGTTTCTCGTTTGCCAGTTTGTTCCTGTATGGGTTTATCTCTTTGAGCCTTATGAACCGGAATGTCATATATGGAATTCCAGTTTTGTCCTTCATCTGGATTTTGATTGGGATGGCAATGTTCTTATATGAAGATGTGATGCGGTTAACGGTGATCATTCCGATTTATGCGATTCTTGTAATTCTGATTACTGCGGTAATTGGGCTAATATATCAGATAAATGTTTATCTGTTGTTACCAATGAAGGGAGATGCTTTACATGCTTACAATTGATCATGTGACGAAAAATTATGGAAAGTTTACGGCACTGAATGATATTTCGTTGCAACTGGATGCCGGAGTATACGGGCTGCTTGCACCTAATGGTGCAGGAAAAACGACCCTGTTAAAATTAATTACCACGCTTTTGTTTCCAACTAACGGGCAGATATTATGGGATAGGCAGGATATTGTTTCCATGGGAGAAGATTACCGTGCTCTATTGGGATATCTTCCGCAGGACTTCGGATACTATCCAAGCTATACGCCAAATCAGTTCCTGCGATATGTTGCTTCACTGCAGTGTATTCCCAAAAACGAGACTGACAAAAGGATCAGAGAATTATTGGACCTGGTCGGGATGACAAAGTATGCTGACACAAAAATGAGAAAGTTTTCAGGAGGCATGAAACAGAGAATCGGGATAGCACAGGCAATGTTGAATGATCCGAAAATCCTGATTCTGGATGAACCAACAGCCGGTCTGGATCCAAAGGAAAGAGTGCGTTTTAGAAATCTTATTCATTCTCTCTCAAAAGATAGAATCGTTATTCTTTCTACACACATCGTTTCCGATGTCGAAACAATAGCGAGCAACATCATTATGATTAAAGACCACCAGTTATTGTGCTGCGAATCTCCGCACAGTATCTTTAAAGCTTTTGAAGGAAAGATATACGAGATTCCATCCGGAACGAATCTGCCATCTTCATGTATTGCCTTAAGTGAACGCCAGGAAAGCAATGGAACAATGATCAGGGTTTTCAGTAAGAAGGTGCTTCTTGAAGGAATCTCGGTTACGCCAAATCTCGAAGATGTATTTCTGACGATCTACCATGGAGATGAATAATGTATCAGGCAGAAGTAAAGAAATTAACACATTTTGCTCCTCTGTGGATCTATTTGATAATGTGTTTGCTATTGAATGTGATCATCATCTTCAATAACGGTCATGTTGATTATTTCAACGATATCAGTTCTGTTGCGAAAGTCAGCGGACAGAAAATGGATGAATCTGTGTATGCAAAACTGAAAGGCGTACCAGAAAGCAACGCAAAAGAAGATGTTCTTTATATCGCAGATCATGTCCAGCCGCTTTATCAGAACTATGATGTGGATTCAGAACTGACTGAGTATTACATGAATATTTTTTCTTTGACACCTCAAGCTATACGGATCATAGAAAGAAAATATGAAAGTCTGCAGGATCGAGTAGATCATCTTGCAGAGATAAAAGCCGATATGGATCTGTATGCCGGTCCTATGACAGATCAAAGCTATAAGAACCTATTTTATACATTATTGAAAGCCATCAGCGGTGAATCCTGCATTATTGCCATGTTGCTGACGGTATACTTGCTTGGGTATGAAAGAAACGCAAAAACAGATCAATATTTCAACAGTACTAAGACAGGAAGGAAACTCTTTCGTTGCAAACTGACCGTTTCTCTGCTGGCCTCGATTTCAGTATTCCTGCTGTTGACTGTACTGTCGCTGAGTATCTGTTTTCTACATTGGGACTATTCAGGAATATGGGATGCGAATGTTTCCAGCCAGTTTCATACAGTACATGATCTGACGCTTGTGAAACCGTTTATTACCCTGATTGATTTTACGGTAAAAGGATATCTTGCAGCCGTAATAGCCTTGAGTACAGTACTTGTCATGATAGCGGTGCTGTTTGCTGCGATCGTTGGACTGCTGATCCGCAATAACTATATTGCCGGGCTATTTACGCTTTTGATTCCGGCATTGGGATTGCTTGTGACAACACTGGCTGGTGATTTGAAGATGTGGGTGCTTTATATGTATTCATCTCTGCAGCCTGTCACGATATGGATGGCGCAGCCCGTATGGTTCAGCGAGGGAGGATTCAATGCCCCATGTATGTGGTTTGAAGTAAAAGGACTTGTGTTATCATCTGTTCTTCTGTCGTTCATATTGTTCAAAGCTGTTCAGCTTTCCTATAGAAAGGATATCGTGTAATCATGAGATTATTATTTCAGGAAATAAAAAAGATCTTTCATCCAATCATTATTGGAATACTTATCATATTTGGATTAGTTTACTATGTCCTGTTTTCCAGCTTTTACATCCAATATTATGTTAATGGCTCGGGAGCACAAGCGACTTTCGATCTTGCCAAAGAATGGTCGGAAAAATATGGAAACACACTGGAAGAAGAGGAATTTGAAAAGATCGTTGTGCAGTTAGATGACGAGAAACAGCAGTTTACAGAAATGCTGACGAACATACAGATGGCTACAGATAATGGCATAAGTTCCTATGAAGAATTTCGTGCATTTGAATCCGCCTATTATGAAAACAATTCTGGTAAAGATGCAGATCCTGACACTGAAAGAATAATCTGGACGATTATTGGAAATACCAATGCATACCGTATCCAGAGCCTTGAAGAAACAATTAGATACTATCAGAAAAATGTCAATGGGAATATGCAGGATTTCTTTGCCATTGAAGATAAGACAGATGCTGAGATAATGAGACTGAAAGAACTGGATGCTTCTAAAATCAAATTCGGTTATATTCCTTCCTGCATTCTTGATTCCACTACCGGATTGACAATATCGTTCATGATCTGGGTGATTGTCAGTGTGATCATCCTGCTTTCTCCAACCGTTGTCAGGGACAGATTAAACAGGGTACAGGGTTTACAATATTGCTCAGTTACGGGAAGAAGAATATTATCTGTTCAAGTACGTGCGGCTTTAGTTTCATCACTGGTGCTGTCTTTAATCAATTTGATGGTTTACGGAGGACTATTGATATCAAAAGGCGCATTGGTGTTTAAAGATTTCTATCTGTATGCCTATGAGTATGTGCCATGGTTCAACTGGACTTATGGTACTTACCTGATTGTACTGGCTTTTATGGCTTTGGTAATAGGGGTTATGACAGCATTTCTGACGGTTTTCCTTTCAAGGTACAGCCAGAATTATATTTCAATGCTGATAAAGGCAATACTTCTTCTGGCAATATTGATATTTGCGTTTTCAATGCTGCCGATTGTAACAAGACCGTTCTTTATGTTTAATCCTTTGTCATTACATCTCAGAATAAAAGGTATAGAGTTCATGTTACTTGCAGGATTGTGTGCGTTTAGCGTGCTTCTGATGAGCGTTGCTCTGATTAGACAAAAACGAAAGGAACTTATATAAACTATCGGTCTGTTGTCATTTGAGGGTTTTCAAGAGGTTGAGACTCTCGGATTGTTGTCAAATCGGGCATTCTGCGGGAGAAAAGACAATGGTTGAACAAGTTGAATTTACAAATATGTGTATGATTTGCGACGGCAGTAAAGTGGTCGTGATTGACAGAAAAAAGAAAGACTGGCCGGGTATTACCTTTCCGGGAGGCAAAGTAGAATTAGGCGAATCGTTTTCCGATTCCGTAATCCGAGAGGTTAAGGAGGAGACCGGACTACATATCAACTCACCCAGACTGTGCGGGATCAAAGATTGGTATGAAAACCAACAAAGATTTGTGGTGCTTTTTTATAGGACAAGCAATTACAAAGGGGTGTTGCAGTCATCGGATGAAGGAGAGATCTGGTGGGAGGAAATTGATAATCTCCCGAACCTGAATTTATCGATGGACATGAATGATATGCTTCGTGTTTTTACCAAAGATGATTTAAGTGAATTCTTCTATAGGCAGGATGGCGGAAAGTGGGTTTATGATTTGAAGTAAAAACCAGATCTATAACGATGCCACACGGCACCCGCACGGCCATCAAAGGCGGCGGGGAGCGGTTCGCAGACATGTTTCCTTGAACGCCCACGGTTGTCTGACTTGTTTCCTCGAACGGTCAGCGCATATCGGACACGGATACGAGAGTTCCGAGGCATGTGGAGACGGTAGTATTAATGACAAAGAAATATATAAA
>Ga0256405_10007574_pt1 | contig 16183 bp, 16 predicted proteins | sample RumenRJG_02DNA_FD_189096 | JGI IMG/M metagenome (GOLD analysis project Ga0256405, IMG submission 189096) | Bovine rumen microbial communities from Lethbridge, Alberta, Canada - RJG_02 | ecosystem: Host-associated > Mammals > Digestive system > Stomach > Rumen | place: Canada: Alberta...
TTAAATTCGCAACATGAATTAATTCTCTTAAATTAGTGCTTACAACCATAGAGGTTGAGCAAGCATTTGGGAGAACGGCTCTGGCATCTTCTGCAGGAATTCCCGCTTCTACAAATTCAAGATATTTTTTTGATATTTCTTCCATAAAATTTTCAAATTCAGCTTTTAATTTTTCATCTTTTTCTATTGTATGAGGGATAAGATAATCAAATTGACCTTTTTCCTGTACATATCTTTGTGATTTTTGAGAGAATGACATGTGTCTGTGTCTTACAAGTTGGTGAGTACAAGCTCTTGATATATTTGAAACTGCAAAGCTTACTTGTATATGTTCAATTGTGGAATAGTGTCCTGAACCTATAACACGTTTGATTAAATTAAGCATTTTTTCTTCGTCAACATCTTTATCATAAATATTTAAAGGTGTATCTGCGCTATAGCATGTTCTACAAGCCGTATAAATGGTTTTTAGCATATTTTCTGGCTTTGAAATTAATTTAACCTGTGGTTTATTGTCGTTCATTTTTCCTCCCAAAGTTAATATAAAAAATTATATCCCATGTCAGTCCACAGGATATAATTGTAACTTTTTCTTAAAGTACGATGCTTATTTTTTTGTACCGTAACGTTTGTTGAATCTTTCAACTCTACCTTCAGAGTCAAGAATTTTTTGTTGACCTGTGTAGAAAGGATGGCAAGCCGAACAAATTTCAACTGTTATGTTTTCATCAATTGAACCTGTTTCTATTTCGTTGCCGCATACACATTTGATTGTACATTTTTTATAATCAGGATGTATACCTTGTTTCATAATTTACCTCACATTCTTCTAACTGTATGAACATAATATAACGATAAAATTTATAAATCAAGCATTTTGTAAAAATTTTTAAAAATATAAAATACAACATTCGTAGGATGGTCTATATCCGATTTATTCACCTTTTGGTTGATGTTTAAATTATAAAAATAAAAGAAAATAAAATTACAGAGAGAGGAAATAAACACGAAATGAATATTCACGAAGAATGTTTGATTAATTATTTGCAAAAACCTGATGAATTATCGCATACGACAGATGTTTTAAAATTAAATAATGTTCTTCTTGCAAAAAAAATGAAAAATAAATTATTTCTTGCAAAAATTAATGAACTCAATTATACTAAAAAAGATGATTAGTATAATTTGAGAGGGACTATGATTAACAAAATTATTAAAAATATTAAACCGCAGCACATAATTATAGCGATTGCTGCTATTATCGTTGCTGTTACAATTATTGCATTATTTATCAAGACTATCAATTTCAATGATTTTATAACCAATACTGAAAATAAAACTTTTGATTCAAGACAGGTTTTACTTGTAAACAATGGTATAAAAAAGCCTAATAAAAATATTGTAATCGTTACTATTGATGATGCAAGTTATGAATATCTTACAAATAAGTATGGTGAATGGCCTTTACCGAGAACTGTATATGCTGATTTAATCCATTTCTTGGAAAAGCAAAATCCTATATCAATATCATTTGATTTAATGTTTGTTTCTTCTCTAAAGAGTAACGATGGTGCTGATAATAAACTTGTAAGTGCAATGAATGCTTACGACAATATCCTTACGGGTATGAATTTTGATGATATGTCTTATGATGTAAGAGAACCAATTAATTTACCGGCAAAATTAAAATTAACTGTTAATAACAAATCAGATGTTGATTTTCAAAATTTGACATTTACAAATTGCAGACCGATTTTATCTCAAATTATAAATAGTAATACAAAAATCGGTATTTTGAATATAGTTCGTTCTTCTGATGGTATAGTAAGAGAATTTCCTGCAACTGTAAAATACCAAAACGATTTTTATCCAAATTTAGCATTTTTAACAGCACTTCATTATCAATCAAAATTGGATAAAAAATCTTATAACGAAATAACTATTGATAAAAAATCGAATATTCTTGTAAGTAACAAAAAACTCCCAGTAAATAAAGATGGGGGACTTATTCTTAATTGGTACGGTCCATCACAAGGTCAAACTTATGAACATATACCTTTATATAAGCTTGTAATGTTAATGAATGGTGAAACTATCAAGGAGCAATACGATTTTAAAGATAAGATTATATTCGTAGGTACAACAGCAACAAGTATGGCTGATGTAAAGAGTGTTCCTATAACAGGTGCAGGTGAAACTTATCCGGGTGTTGAAATTTACGCAACATTTATGAATAATTTTATCGACAATAATTTTATTAAAAAAGCAACATCTGCAACAAACACGCTTATTACACTATTGATGATTATTTTTGTTGGTGCAGTTGTATTAAAAACAAATTCTACTCCAGTTGCTGTTTCAACAGCGGTGCTAACAGCTTTAGGTTATACTTTAATGACTTATTTCGTTATGATGTTCGGTAATTTATGGCTGAATATTGTTGTTCCTGTTCTTGCTATTCTTGCTATATTTGTTACAGCTTATGTTGTAAAATATGTTATTAAGTCAAGAGATTTTGAGCATCAATATAAACTTGCTACAACAGACGGTTTAACCGAATTATATAATCACAGATATTTTCAAGATCAAATGCGCAGACAAATTGCAAGTTCGCAGCGTTATAACTCTGAATTTTCAATGATTATTGTTGATATTGACCATTTCAAGAGCTTTAACGATACATACGGACACCAAGCCGGTGATGCTGTACTAAGACAGGTAGCTCAAACTCTAAAAAGTAATTCCCGTTCTACTGATATCGTATGCAGATATGGTGGTGAAGAAATGAGTATCATCTTAACCAATACAGGTAAAGAAGAAGCTATAATAAAGGCTCACAAAGTTTGTGATGCAGTTGCTCAAAGAATATTTAAGCTAAGCGCAACTCAAACAGTAAATGTTACGATAAGTGTTGGAGTTTCAACATTCCCTGAGGATGGTGAAACTCCTCAACAAATTATTGAAATAGCTGACCAAGGTTTGTATTATGCAAAAGAACACGGTAGAAATCAGGTCGGTTTGGCTGAGTACAACGAAAACCCGCCTGTTAAAGAAGATAAATAATAAAAAAGAGGTCTAAGACCTCTTTTTTATTGGTATTTTTTGATAAGTCTGAAAATTGCATCATCTTTGTTAAGTGCCTGAATAGGTCTTGGAATAAATAAATCTTTAAATTTTTCTATGGCATATTGGTCAGTCATGCCTGAAATATAGTCTACGACTATTCTTTCAATTTTATCTTTTTCAATTTGATTTTCCAAAAATTCTGTATAGTACTTATATAATTCACAAACAATACGTGCGGTTTTCTTTTCTTCTAATTTTGCAGGTGAGTCTACATATACATTTTTAAACATCCATTCTCTTAATAAAGTTGTATAATGCCAGCATTCTTCACTCATTTTAATCTTATTTTTATCTACGGAATTAATGATGATTTCATTTATCATTTTACTAAGTCTTTTATTTTTATCAGATGTAAAATATTTTTGGCATTCGATTGGTAAATCATCTTCGGCAATTATCCCTGCTCTTATTGAATCATCAATATCGTGATTAATATAAGCAATTTTATCCGCAAGTTGAACGACTTGTGCTTCACAGGTTTTTGGCTCAAGTCCCCAGGAGTGTGTATAAATTCCGTCAATTGTTTCCTGACACAGATTTAAGTTTTCAAGTACTTCGACTACTCTTACGCTTTGTTCATTGTGTCTGAAACCGCCTGCAACAAGATGATTTAATACTCCTTCTCCGCAATGTCCAAATGGTGTATGACCTAAATCGTGTCCGAGTGATATAGCTTCGGTCAAATCTTCGTTTAGTGCTAACGCTCTTGATATTGTCCGTGCAATTTGTGAAACTTCAAGGGTGTGTGTTAAACGTGTTCTAAAGTGGTCATCAAATGGCGATAAGAAAACTTGAGTTTTATGTTTTAGTCTTCTGAATGCTTTGCAATGTATTATTCTATCTCTGTCCCGCTGGAAATTTGTACGAATATTGCATTCTTCAACAGGAAATTTTCTGCCTTTTGTTTCAAAACTTTTTGTTGCATATTTGCTCAAATTTTGAGCTTCAAGTTGTTCAAGTCTTTCTCTTATTGTACACATATCTTAATATTATATTATTTTTGTGGTTTATGCTATAATATACTGGTTAAAACCATGCAAATAAAGGATGAAGTATGAAGCAATTTTTCAATGAATTTGCGGCAAGTATTGACACTTACATAATGTTCAAAATAAAAGAAAAAATGAATTTGCTTTATGATGAGTTGACTAAAAAGAATAGAAAGCCAATATCTTTAGCAATGGGTGCTCCAACTACACCGCCGCCTTCAAGATTGATTGAAGATTTTAAAAATCTTCTTGATGATAAAAGTATCCATACCTATTCTGTTCCTAAAGGTGAAAAATATCTTGTGGATGCGATAAAATTAAGAATGAAAAATCGTTTTAATGTCGATATAGAAACAACTGAGATTTGTTCTCTGCTTGGTTCAAAAGAGGGTATAGCTAATTTAATAAGGGGGATAATTACACCAACATCTAATGATAGTGATAAAGATATTATATTAATACCTGATCCGTCTTATGCTTCTTATAAGGAAATGGTAAAAGTTTGCGGAGGAATGGGATATTCTGTACCTTTAACCGCAAAAAATAATTATATGCCAGATATGGAAGAAATTTTGCAAGAGCTTAAAAAAGAAGGTTATAATAAAGATAGAATTAAAGCATTAATTATAAACTATCCTAATAATCCTTTAGGGGCTACTTGTACAAAAGAATATCTTGAAAAAGTAGTAAACTTCTGTAAAAAACATGAAATTTTATTGATTTCAGATGCGGCATACGTTGATATTTATTTTGATGAGAAAGATAAGCCGCATAGTGTTCTTGAAATAAGTGGTGCAAAAGATATATCGGTGGAATTTCACAGTTTTTCTAAACCTTATTCAATTACAGGTTGGAGAATAGGTTGGATTTGTGGTAATAGAGAAGTTGTAAGCCAATTTGCAAAATTAAAATCTACAATTGATTCAGGTATTTTTAAAGGTATTCAAAAAGCGTGTGCTGATATTCTAAATACAAAAGAGGGCAATGATTATATTGTTTGGGCAAATAATGAAATAAAGAAAAAATCGGATTATTTTGTTAATGCCTTTAAAAATGAACTGGGATGGGAAATAGATCACATTCCATCCGCAACATTCTATCAATGGATTAAAGTACCAAGCAGATACTCAACCTCAGAGGAATTTTGCAACGATATTCTTACAAAATCGGGTATCGTTATGGTTCCTGGTACGGCATTTGGTAAATACGGTCAAGGGTACGTAAGAGTTTCAATTGTTTGTTCCATTGAAGAATTACAAGAAGTTGTAAAACGTATGAAAGAAGACGGATTTACATACTAATGCAGGTCAATGACGAATTTAGCGTAACAGTTGAAAAGCTTTCAAATTTAGGACTTGGAATTGCAAAAATTGACGGTATGATTGTTTTTATTGACCACTCCTGTCCTGAAGACAACCTTTTAATACGCATAACGAAAGTAAACAAGAACTATGCTTATGCAGAAATAAAAGATATAATTACACCATCTCCGCATAGAATTGAACCATTTTGCCCTATGCAAAAAGTTTGTGGTGCTTGTCAATTACAATTCATAGATTATTGTTATCAGTTAAAAATAAAACAAGATATTGTTAAAGATGCTATGCGGACAATTGGTAATTTTGATTTAGAAATCCCGCTTCCGATTGCAAGCCCTGAAATAAAGGAATACCGATGTAAAATTCAGTATCCTATATCTCAGACAAAAGTATCAAAAAGAATTTTGGCAGGATATTTTAAGCCAAAATCACACGAAATAGTAAATATTAAATACTGCCCAATTCAACCTCAAATATGTGATAAAATTATTGATTTTATCAGAGAAAAAGGCGTAGAGCTTGGTATTTTAGGATATAATGAAAAAACGCACAAGGGTGAATTAAGGCATATTGTAATTAGATATTCGAAATATAATGACAAAATTCTTTTAACTCTGGTTGTAAATTCGGATAAAATTTCAAAAGAAATAAACAAATTATCAAAAGAGCTTTTTGACGAATTTAATAATATTATTGGAGTTTGTATTAACTTTAATACAACAAAATCAAATTTAATAATGACAAATAAAACAAAAACTGTAATAGGTTGTGATTTTATTGAAGAAAAACTAATAGATAAAGTCTTTAGTTTTGGTGCAAGTTCATTTTTTCAAGTTAATCCAAAAAGTGCGGAAAATATTTTTAAATACGTAAAAGATTATATAAGTAATAATTTTAATAAACCAACAATATTTGATGCTTATGCCGGTGTATCAACATTTGGAATTGTTTTATCAGATGTATGCAAAAGGGTGGTGAGTGTTGAAGAAAATGAAGAAGCTGTTCTATGGGCTAAAAAGACAATTATAAATAATAATATTTCAAACATTGAAATTAATAATTCGGATGCAGAAAAATTTTTTGAAAACGAATTGAGAAATAACAATGAAAAATTCGATATTACAATAATCGACCCGCCAAGAAAAGGTTCTACTGAAAAAACGCTTGATAATATAATCAAATTGACAAAAGACAAAATAATTTATGTTAGCTGTAATCCTGCAACACTAGCTCGGGATTTAAAATATTTAATTTCAAAAGGCGCTAAATTAGAGTCTATCCAACCATTTGACATGTTTTGCCATACGTACCATGTAGAAAGCGTTGCTATAATAGATTTAAAAGATGTTAACAAATAAAAATAATACTCGACTTTTTTTCATGTTTTTATTACTATAAGGACAATAGAAAAATATAAAGGAGAAAGTTATGCAAGTAATATTAAAAAAAGATGTTCAAAATTTAGGCGAACAAGGTGATTTAGTTCAAGTAAAAGATGGTTATGCAAGAAATTATTTGCTGCCACAAAATTTCGCAGAACTAGCAACACCTGGAGCATTAAAAAATAGAGAACAAAATATAGCAAGAATTCACGCAAAACAAGAAAAATTACACCAAGAAGCTCTTGCTAAAGCGGAACAAATTGAAAAATTCGGTACATTAGAATTATCTGCAAAGGCAGGCGAAAGCGGCAAATTATTTGGTACAATTACAACTAAGAAATTATGTGAAGAACTACAAGCAAAAGCTGGCATTGAAGTTGATAGAAAAACAGTTTCTCTAAACGCTCCAATTAACAAAATTGGTACATATACAATGTTGATAAAGTTGACATCTAAAGTTAAAACAGAATTGACAGTTGTTGTTACAGCATCAGAAGTATTGAAAGAAGAAATTGAAGAAGTTGTTGAAGAAACAACAGAAGAATAAATGAACAAATACGAAGATTTAAAATATAATTGTCTTGCTATAGGCTCATTACCGCATACAAGCGTTGATGAGGCAATGAATATAGTAAGACAATTTTATTATGATATTCCGTTTTGTCCTCAACTGCCAAGATTATCAAAAAAAGAAGATATGATTTTGCAATATTTGGAAAATATGCCGGGTATTGTTTTTGCAGAAGATGATGCTTATTTGGATTTGGAAAAAGAAACTTTTTCAGAAGAGTTGGAACAGCTTTATTTGACATTGGAAGATGATAGCAATATTGATTATTTCGCCTTGACAGAAGATTTTTCAAAAACTTTTGCACCGTTTATTAATTTGATAAAAGAGTTAAAGCCAAAATACGCAAAAGCTCAAGTAACAGGACCGTTTACTTTGGCAACAACACTTACCGATAAAGATGGTAGGTGTGCATATTATGATGAAACTTTTAGAGAAGTAGTTGTTAAAACTTTGGCAATGAAAGCTGTGTGGCAGATAAAAGAAATTAAAAAAGCTTGCGAAGATACGACTCCGATAATTTTTATTGATGAACCAACTTTATCTCAATTAGGTACATCTGCATTTGTTACTATACCTCCTACCGAAATTATCGAAATTATAAAAGAAATTTCAGATGTAATAAAAGAGCAAGGCGCCTTAAGTGCAATTCATTGCTGCGGAAAATGTGATTGGTCTATTCCAATTAAAGTAGGAATGGATATAATTAATTTTGATGCTTTTTCTTACGCCGAAAATATGGGTTTGTATTCCGGTGATTTAAAACAACATTTAAACAATGGTGGAAAAATTGCTTGGGGCATTGTTCCTACATTGGATAAAGATGCTTTAACAAAAACAAATTCTCTGGAAATTGAACAAAAACTAAAAATGGCAAAATCTTATTTGACTAATAAGGGTATTGATGAAAATTTAATAGACAATAATTCTTTAATAAGCCCATCATGCGGTTGTGGCTCATTAAGTGTAGAATTAGCAGAAAAAGCTATAAAATTGACAAAAGAATTGTCTGATAAATTGAAAGGATAAATTTTGACAACAACATTAGCAATAACAGGTAAAAGCGGAAGTGGTAAAACTACAGTTACAAAAGCTTTTTTAAGAATATTTCAAGAGTATTTTCCTGATAAATCAATTTTGTTATTTGATAATGATTTAGCTGCCGAATTGGGTCATAGTTTTGGATTGGATATAAGAAATACTATCTATGGTATCAGAAGCGGCAAACATGAGTACAAAACAGGCATTCCGGAAGATATGACAAAACAGGAATATATAGAGTGGGCGCTTGAAGATATTGTTGAAACAATTGATGAAAATGTTGATATTATAGTGTCATGGTTCGTTGCTTCAAAAGATTGCAGATGCCCGATTACAAAACAAATGAATGATGCAGTTAAAAAGTTTGTAAATCAATATGACATAGTGATTTTTGATTGTGAATTTGATTTGAAATATTTAACACAACTTGTAGATGTAGACATAGATACAACAATAATTGTTACAAATCCGATTGAAGAATCTATTCATCTTGCAAAGCGTATAGAAGAATTTTCAGCAAAATACGCAGCCGGTGGTCAATTAGGTGTTGTTTTAAACAAAGTCGAAAATCATGAAATGACTTATATATTCGAAATGCTTAAAAAATATGAACTTGAAATTCTAGGTGTTATTCCGACAGATAAAGAATTACAAAAACATTCAATAGAAAGGGAATCTCTGACAGTTCAAGATGCAATTAAGCAATTTTATTTCAGATTAAACCTACCGCAAAAGAGGGTATAATGGCAGTAATTATTGATGGCAAAGCAGTTGCAGAAAAAATAACAGAAGAATTAAAACAAAAAATTTCAAGAATGACGAAAAAACCTCATCTTGCAGTAATTCAAGTTGGAAATAATCCTGCAAGCAGTATTTATGTAAACTTAAAAAGAAAAAAAGCAGAAGAAGTTGGAATAAAATCTACGGTTATTAATCTTGACGATAAAATTTCAGAGCAAGAACTTATTAATGAGATAAATAAGCTAAATAACAATAGCGAGGTACACGCTATATTGGTTCAATTGCCGTTACCTGCGCATATCAGTTCTGATAATATTATTAAAACAATTTTACCTGAAAAAGATGTAGACGGGTTTACGGCTCAAAATTCAGGGGATTTACTGAATGGTATTACTCCAAATGTATATCCTTGTACGCCAAAAGGAGTTTTAAGATTATTAAAAGAATATAATATTAATATTTCAGGTAAACATGCCGTTATTGTGGGACGCTCAAATATTGTAGGTAAACCTGTCGCAATCATGCTTTTAAATAAAAATGCAACGGTTACAATTTGTCATTCAAAAACCAAAAATTTAAAAGAAATTACTGCTCAAGCGGATATTTTAATATCTGCTGTAGGTAAAAAAATAATTTATAAAGATATGGTAAAACAAGGTGCAGTAGTTATTGATGTTGGGATTTTTAAAGATGACAACGGAAAAACAACGGGTGATGTGGATTTTGAAAACGTAAAAGATATTGCAAGCTACATAACCCCTGTACCCAAAGGTGTCGGACCAATGACTATAGCAAGTCTTATGGAAAATACATTAGAATTGTTTGAAAAACAGCAATAAAAAAGGCTCGCTATGCGAGCCTTTTTTATTAATTCTTTTATTAGCCTCCTCCGAAACACCAGAACGAAGTATCACTTTTAATACCATTTTGATGATATGATTCAAAGGATTCAATATCATTCTTTAATTCTTCAAGTTCTACTGCAATCAAATCATTACGTTCTTCAAGAGCTTCTTCTGTAGCAGCAAATTGTTGATATGCAGGATAATCTTTCAATTCGCTATCTTTCAGACCAGTTTGTCGTTGCATATTATCCATACAATCCGTTAACATTTTTATTTGATTTGAAATCATCATTGTTTCAAATTCAAGAGCACTCTTTTCTTTACGCATTGTATTTAACTGAACTTTTGAAGTTACTGTTAGCATAAATACCACCTTTTCTTTTCACATGTTATATATCGGCAGATTAAGCTTAAAACTTTAGGCTATTGTTACAATTATTTACAATTAAATTTTTGAAGCCATTTTTCATTAATATCAATAACTTTTTCTACTGCTTCAACAGCAGGGCCACCAATAACTTTACGGGAAGCAACAGAATTTTTAATATCAATTGCAGCGTAAATATCCTGTTCAAACAGTTCGGAATATTGTTTATATTCTTCAAGTTTCATATTGTCTAAAGTTTTATCATTTTCAATGCAGTATTTAACACATTTCCCGGATACTTCGTGGGCATCACGGAAAGGAATACCTTTTTTTACAAGATAATCTGCAACATCTGTTGCATTTAAGAAGCCTTCGTAACATGCTTTAAGCATTTTATCTTTGTTTACGGTAATAGTTTCAAGCATTTCAGGGAAAATCGAAAGACATGCATTTACTGTATCAAAAGCATCAAATAGACACTCTTTATCTTCTTGCAGGTCTTTGTTATACGCAAGCGGCAATGATTTCATAATTGTTAAAATTGTCATTAAAGAACCATAAACACGACCTGTTTTGCCTCTTATTAATTCTGCGATGTCAGGATTTTTCTTTTGAGGCATAAGGCTGCTACCTGTAGAATACCCGTCATCAATTTTAATAAATTGAAACTCTTTACTTGCCCACATAATGATTTCTTCTGAGAATCTGCTTAAATGCATCATTATTAGTGATAGGCAAGAAATCGTTTCAACAATAAAATCTCTGTCTGAAACTGCATCTAAACTATTTAGACAAATATCAGCAAAGTTTAATAATTCAGCAGTTTTGTAGCGGTCAATATTATGAGGCCCTGTTGCTAAAGCACCAGAGCCAAGCGGTAAGATATTTACACGTTTATAAACATCTTGAATACGCTCATAATCACGTTTAAACATTTCAACATAAGCACTCAAATAATGAGCATAAGTAATCGGTTGAGCTCTTTGTAAGTGAGTATAACCTGGCATAATGGTTTCTTTATGTTGCTTAACAAGAGAAAGCAACACTTTGATTAAAGAAATTACTTGACCTGAAATTATTTCTAATTCACTTCTTGTGTATAGTCTAACATCGAGCGCTACTTGGTCGTTACGGCTTCTGGCTGTATGAAGTTTTTTACCAGTTTCACCTATTTTTTCAACAAGAAATTTTTCAACAAAAGTATGTATATCTTCAAAATCACAATCGAAAGAAATTTTACCATCTTCAATTTCTTGTAAAATTTCTTCTAAGCCTTTACAGATAAGATTTTTTTCATCTTCGGTTAAAATTCCTTGACAAGAAAGCATTACTGCGTGAGCAATGCTTCCTTGAATATCGAATTTATAGAGCCTTTTGTCAAATCTTAAAGATGAATTAAAATCATTTGTTGATTTATTTAAGGGTTTTGAAAACCCTGAACCCCATAATTGTTCCATTTAGTTTTCCTTATTTAATTTTTTTACTAGTGCGTTAACCTTTAATGGCAAACCAAATAGGTTAATAAATCCTTCTGCATCTTTGTGATTGTATAATTCACCTGTTGTGAAGCTTGCTAAGCTTTCGTTATAAAGTGAATATTTAGATTCAGCGCCTGCAGGGATTATGTTACCTTTGTATAATTTCAATTTTACGGTACCGGTTACAGTTTGTTGAGTTGAATCAATAAATGCAGACATAGCTTCTCTTAAAGGAGTGAACCATTGACCTGCATAAACAGCTTCTGCAAACTTGTTAGATACGATTGATTTGAAAGATTGAGTTTCTTTATCAAGGCATAAATATTCAAGTTCTTTGTGAGCAGCATAAAGAATAGTTCCGCCCGGAGTTTCATAAACGCCTCTTGATTTCATACCAACAACTCTGTCTTCAACAATATCAATAATACCGATGGCGTTTTTGCCGCCGATTTCGTTTAATTTTTCAACCATAGCAGCTGGTGTGTATTCTTTGCCGTTTAATTTAACAGCTTCACCTTTAACAAATTCCAATTCAACATATTCAGGTGTATCAGGAGCCTTTTCAGGTGTTACAGACATGTGTAAAAGACTATCATATTTAGGTTCTTGAGCAGGATCTTCAAGTTCTAAGCCTTCATGGCTAATATGCCATAAGTTTCTGTCTCTTGAATAAGTATCACCTTTTTTCATAGGAACTTCAATATTTCTTTTTTCCAAATATTCAATTTCGTCTTCTCTTGATTGAATATCCCATATTCTCCAAGGAGCAATAATTTTCAATTCAGGAGCAAGAGCTTTTACAGTTAATTCAAATCTAACTTGGTCATTACCTTTACCTGTAGCGCCGTGGCATATAGCAACAGCTCCTTCTTTCAGTGCAATTTCAACAAGTTTTTGAGTAATAATAGGTCTTGCTATAGATGTACCTAAAAGATATTTACCTTCATAAACAGCATCTGCTTTAATCATAGGGTAAACACATTCTTTAACGAATTCTTCTTTACAGTCAACTAAGTAATATTTAGATGCACCTGTTTTAAGTGCTTTTTCTTCAAGTCCGTCTGTTTCTTTGCCTTGACCTACATCAACACAAACGGCAATAACATCATAGTTATAATTTTCTTTTAACCAAGGGATGATAACAGTAGTATCAAGTCCGCCTGAGTATGCTAAAACAACTTTTTCATTCATTTTTATTTCTCCTTTTCATTTTTTCCTATATACAAATTACTATAAAATTAAAATAAAATCTACAAACATCGTCGCTTTTCTTTGCGATATATAAAATAAATCATCTGAACAATCCTTAAATAAAACTACAAGACAAAACATTCAATAAAAACTAACGAATGCTACGTCGAAATTGGATTGTAAAGATAGATTTTTTCAAAATAATATCCTCTAAGCTTCTTGCAAGAGAATATTAAAACAAATACAAATAAAAATCAAGCGAAAAAATAGGGTGCATTGCACCCCGTTTCTTTTAATCTTATTATTTATTACCTGGTACGCAACCAATCGGTGCACCCGAATTCGCTTGTCTATCAAAATATTCATTGTTTCCTTTTTGATTTTTAGCTTTTGTTTCTGCTTTGTCTGCAGCTTCTTTAGCTCGTTTGTGAGCGTATTTAGTGTCCTGCGTTTCTGATATAGATTCAATACTTTTACCATCAGAAGCAAATTTAACTTTGACTGTAACGTTCAAGTCATTATATGTATATTTTAACGTTCCTGCATTCGGTTTTGTTATAGTTATAGTTGTACTACCTTTTTCTGGTTTTGTGTACGTAACGGTTTTATCCTTGATTGTATACTTAATACCTTTCTTATCAAGTTCTGCATTATAATCTTTCATAGACTTATTAAATCCTGCAACAGTAGCATCTCCCGTTTTTGTAGTTGTTGAATACGTACTACTGTTAGTCTCTGTTGTTGAAACTATATGTTTATCGTCCCCGCTGTAACCATAAGTAATATTCTTGCCATCACCAGATACTCCGGTCATTCTGCCTTTACTATCAAAGCTATAGGTCTTGCTACCAGCAACAACTTTGTGTCCGCCTCCAGACGTAGATGAAATTTTTAAATCAAATTTTGATGAATTATTTTCAATAAATTCATCGTATGTATATTTAACTGGTCTAGGGTCATTTGATTTTTTAGAAGTTGGCTTCGTAGAGGTCTTTTTCTTAGCTGGTGCAGTCGGACTCTTAGGTTCTGTTCCAGTAGGATTTGTTCCTGTAGGCTTACTTCCAGTAGGATTATTTCCTGTTGGTGTTTCTGTTGGGTCTGTTTGCAATTTAGTACCATCAGAACCGTATCTTGCTATAACTTTTCCACTATTATCATAGAATATTGTTATACCATCTTTAATTTCATATTTTTCTGCACCTTCAGGTTTAGTAATTTTACCGCCTGATGGAAAATCACTAACAGATTTTTGTCCGCTTGTATTAGATGATGTTTTACTTCCACCGTCGACTGTTGCACCCTCATTATCAGTGTCGGTTCTAGTTGATGTAGAAGTAGAGGATGTATTAAAGTTGAATGACAATGAATTCAAAAATCCGTTGTACACGTTTTGCATCCAATTAACCATATTTGTGCCGCCAAACATAGTTGACAATATACCAGCAAACATACCGTTTGATGCTGCGTTAAACATGTTTTCGTCTATTTTAAATGAGCCATTCGTCCAGCTTGATGTTAAATCACCACCTACAGCAGAGCCATTCCCTGAAAGTAATGTACTCAAATCACCTGTGGCTGTTGTTCTTGTACCGGTTGAACCTGTACCAGTACCCGCTGTAGAAGATGTAAATACGCTTCCGTTAGCATTATAACCTTTTTCATTACCAACAACTTTACCGCTGGCATCATAAAATATTGTAGCGCCTTCATCCGTTTGTTCAAATCTAACTGCGCCTTCTGGAGTTCTTTCTTTTAGTTTAGGGGATAAACCTGCTTTCCAATCAGCTCCACCGCCACTTGTTGCATCAACTTTTTCTGGATACATACGCGCCTCCTTGTGCTTCGTTTAAGCACATCTATACACTTTACACGTAATTTTACTATACGCCTACAACCATGTAAAAACATTACTTTCGCCGAAATTGCATGGTTTTCAACCTAATTTTACAAAAGTTTACAATTTTATTTTTTGCAAAATTTATACTATCATATTTCTGTATTCTAATATAATTTTTGCAAAATGGGAGTACATTGTATGAGTGATTTTTCTAAAAAATGTCCGTTTAAGCTAGAAGTTTGCGATAAATCTTGTGCGCTTTTTATTAATCCGGAAGATTTGAACGAATTATTGTTAAACAGGCTTGCAAGTCTTGGTGTTGTCGACAGAAATAACGGGATGTGTTCGCTTAAAACGTTAGCTATGAGTAACGCAAGAAATATTTTTGAAAATACAACAACAAGAAGAAACCACATGTAAAAGAAAAAGCCCGAATTCCTTCGGGCATATATCTACATAATGCAATTCTATTTGGTTTTCTAAAGTAAATTAAAACATTGATAGTGTAATTTTTTCGGCTAATTCGTCTGAGATATTGCCAAATTCTGATTTTACTGCTGAAAGTTTTGTTGCAAATTCGTTTTCAAAATTTTTCATTGATGCCGATATTCTTGCTGCACTTTCCTCATTTACATAGGCTTTGACGTTAACCGCTCTCTTCATTGTAACAGGCTTGGTGATTGTTGATGCAGACATGTATTTGAATACATCATCTGCCGAAATTTGCTTGCTGTGGGTTGGATTTGATTGCGCTTTTTCTGTTTGTTTGTTTTCCTCGTCTTTTACATCATTTTTGATGTTCGCTTTTGCTTGATTTATACCAAGCAAGTTTGATTTGATTGCATTAATAGACATAATGTACTCTCCTTATTCTCTTAACATTTTCTTTTTAAGGATAGTTTTTTAAAAGTCAACATTTTATAAAAAAATCTTATTCAACCATCTCACGAAGCTTTTTTAGCTGATCTCTAATTTCAGCTGCACGCTCAAAATCCAAAATTTTTGCAGCCTTGTGCATGTCTTTTTCTAATTTTGTTATAAGTTTTGGTAAATCTTTTTTATCTATTCCTAAATCAACCATTTCTTCCGCAACTATGTCTTCTAAATTACGATAACTTGCAACTAGAGAAAGTAAATTGTTTTCAATCGGTTTCTTTATAGTTTGAGGTATAATACCATATTTTTTATTGTGTTCAAGCTGTAATTCTCTACGACGTTCAGTTTCTTTTATTGCTTTTGACATTGAGTCTGTCATATTATCCGCATACATTATAACTTCACCGCAAGAATTTCTCGCCG